>SAMEA3663084__coassemble_194_pt1 | contig 21920 bp, 13 predicted proteins | sample SAMEA3663084__metabat2_low_PE_028 | metagenome-assembled genome bin SAMEA3663084 (sample SAMEA3663084) | pig gut metagenome | biome: pig gut; feature: pig-associated habitat; material: faeces | place: France | collected 2012 | reverse complement strand
CTTTTACTGTCAATTAGTACAACTCTACGAGTACAAAGCACACAAAGACATAAACATAAATAAAAACAAATCGTCGCACTTGAAATATCGCCATAACATACTATATTTCAATATTGTAGATAATTGGTTTTGGATTTTAATGGGACATAAGTGATAAGTTCTTATTCTTCATCTTTTCTCTCTAAATCATATCGGAAACCCAGATACACTTTCCATCCGGTAGTAGGTCCGCAGACCATAGAGGCATCGAAATCCGGGTTATAAGGTTGAAAACTATCCACAATAGGCGCATGCTGACGGAAATTCGTCATATTCTCTGCACCGAGATATAAACTACAGTAGCGGAAATACTTGGTGATCTGCGCCATCAGTTGCGGATACCAAGTCAATTCTTTCGGACTACCATAGCCGCCTGCCAAATCGCCAAAAGCTACGAATCCATCGGGCATTCTGGACACGCCGTTGAACTGCGCCGTGACATCAAATTGCCATTTCTTCAGCGGCGTCTGATAACTTGTGGTGATGACGCCTTTGTAACGGTTGGTAAGGGCTTTAGGACGCAGTTCATACCGATTGGTTGCGGCATTGAAAGTAGTCTGCTCAATATCCGTCCAACGGAACGCCGCCGTCCATGTCCATCCCCGAAGGACCTCTATAGAAGCCTCTATCTGCGCGCTATGAGCAAAGGATTTGGCGCCCGGTATATCCGATTGATTATAGATATAAACGGAGTACTTGTCCCGATCCATATCCACGATAAGGGAGTTGATAAAATGCGTGTAATAATATTCCGCGGAGAGTTGTAACTGCTTGCTGCCCATCGGAATATAGAAGGTGGTAGAGAGACCCGTATTGACCGCGCGTTCCTGCTGAATATCAGCCGTTACGTGCAATACCCGGCTTGACGGCAGAATGAACGCATTGTCCGAGATTGTATTCGGGCTACGATAGCCCATGCCGGCACTCGCCCGCATCGTCCACCACTCGAACGGCGTATAACGGATATTCATTCGCGGAGTCACGAAGAAACCGTACCGCGTGGAATAATCCGCACGAATACCTGCCACCAACGAAAGACTCTCCGCGTACTTATAGCTATATTCAGCAAATATTCCGGGGGTCAGTTCCTGACGTCCCAAATCCATCAAACCGGTTTCGAGCATATTGACCACCTCGTTGTATTTGTCGTAATTGAGGGATAAACCGGTACTCAAGCGATGGTCATTATCCATCAGTCCACCACCCTCAAAATTCAATTGGCAAATAGCATTGAGGTAAGCGTTCAGTTGATTTGCTTTCCACGTACGGATACCGTATTGGTTATTGAGATCGTGATAGGAAACGGCCGCAATCACTGCTACCGACGACCCGCTCTCCGGATTGAAGACATAACCGTTTTTCATGAATCCCTCCACACGCCAAGTATTGAGGTTGATATGGTACGGCTTAGCGATGGAATCGGCCATTTGTCCACCTCTGCGGCGGTCATAAAGCCCGCGCACAAAGGCCTGAAACGTATATTCGCCATGCTTGAAGAACCATCGGTTAGCGAGGTTCGCATTTTGGGTAAGAGGCATATCCACGAAAGAATCGTGGTTCTCATCCATCGGCATGAAATTCTGGCCATAATGCGCCATCAGACCGGTGTACAGCGACTGATGATGGCAATGCTCTCCCTCCTCGTGATGGTGCTCATGTTCCTCTTCCTCATCGTCCTTGAGCGGAATCTTCCATCCTCCCATAATATTAGCTTCCGCCATCAGTTCGGAATTGAACATCAGATTGACAGAGAGGGGATTCTGGGTTTGAGGTTTGAGTAACTCCACATTGATTTGGCCGGAAGTGGCTTCATAGCCGTTGATCACAGAGGAGGTTCCTTTACTGACCTGAATAGAACTCATCCACGGACCGGGAATATATTCTAACCCGAAATTCTGCGCGAGTCCTCGTACGGCGGGCGTATTCTCTTGGATCAACTGAACATACGTGCCGCTCAATCCAAGCAGACGGATTTGCTTAGCGCCGGTCGCCGCATCCGAATAGGCTACATCCACCGAAGCATTTGTCTCAAACGCCTCGGAGAGATTACAACAAGCGGCACGACATAACTCCTCCGTACCGATGGTCTGTGTATCGAAAGCAGAAGTACGACTTTTGATCACGCCCATTTTTCGCTCGGTGATCGTCACTTCGTCCAAGACGGTCTCATCAATGAGCACGATCGTCAGAGGCTGACGATTCAAGACCGTGATCGTATCATTATGGCAACCCACAAAAGAAGCTACCAGACGATTGGTTCCTTTGACCGGCATGATCGTAAACTCACCGTTGAAGTTCGTCGCTACGCCTACCGTTGTTTCTGCCCAAAATATATTGGCTCCTATCAACGGTTCACCATGATCATCCAATACCACGCCGCTAATTTGCGCGCGCAACCCACATATCCCGATTAGAAGGGATATATATAACAAACAGTACCTTTGCATCTTCATTTTTCAAAATCGGGTGCAAAGGTACTGCTTTTTTTTGAATTACGCAATACCTAATAGTAGGTATTTTGCTTATTCAGTGCTATATCACTCTTCCTCAGCCTGAGTAGCAGCGTAAGCAGCAAGGAGTTTCTCCTGTACATCTGCCGGAACGAGCTGATAGCTGTTGAACGCCATCGTGAAGGTAGCACGTCCGCCGGTGAGCGAGCTGAGGGTCGTGGAGTAGCTGCTAAGTTCTTTCAAAGGCACTTGCGCTTTGAGGCGGGTGAAACTCTTCTCGGTCTCCATACCCATTACCATACCGCGGCGACCATTGATATCACTCATCACATCACCCATGATCTCCGACGGAACGAATACCTCAAGGTCATAAACCGGCTCGAGTACTTTCGGATTCGCCTCTTTGAAGGCTTGTGCAAAAGCGTTACGACCTGCCAGACGGAAGGAGATTTCGTTCGAGTCAACCGGGTGCATCTTACCATCATAAATAATGACGCGCACGTCGCGTGCATACGAACCGGTCAACGGGCCTTGCTCCATACGATCCATGATACCCTTTACAATAGCAGGGATGAAGCGTGCATCGATCGCACCACCTACGATAGAGTTGATGATGATCAACTTACCACCCCACTCGAGGTTGATCTCCTGCTGATCCTTAACCGAGATCTTGTATTCCTGATTGCCGAACTTATAAGTCTCCTTAACCGGTTGACCCTCCTCGTACGGCTCTACAATGAGGTGAACCTCACCGAACTGGCCGGCTCCACCGGATTGTTTCTTATGACGATAGTCGGCGCGAGCAGCCTTGGTGATCGTCTCACGATACGGAATCTTCGGCTCGAGGAACTCGATCGGCATCTTATCGTTATTCTCCAAACGCCATTTCAAGGTACGGAGGTGGAACTCACCCTGACCGGAAACGATCATTTGGCGGAGCTCTTTACTCTGCTCTACGATCCATGTCGGGTCCTCCTCGTGCATACGAGTAAGCAGCGCAGCTAACTTCTCAGCATCGCTCTCCGTTACCGGCTTGATAGCACGGCGGTAACGCGGTTGCGGATACTGGATCGGCACATACTGCAGGTCGCAACCCTTGGTATTCAGGGTGTTCCCCGTACGGGTATCTTTCAACTTCACAGTAGCACCGATATCGCCGGCAGCAAGTTCATCAACAGCCGTACGGATCGAACCGGCTACCTGATAGAGCTGCGAGATACGCTCTTTGCTACCGCGCTCAATATTTTCCAGGTCATCGCCGTTGTGGATCGTACCCTGCATTACGCGGAAGTAGTTCACCTCACCGATATGCGGCTCAACGGACGTCTTGAATACATAAATGCTGGTCGGCGCTTTCGCATCCGGACTCACTTTCTTACCATCTACAGTCGGATAGCTGAAGTTAGCAGGACTCGGAGCCATACCGTTGAGGAAGTCCATCAGACGACGAACGCCCATATCTTTCAGACCCGAGCAGCAGAGAACCGGATATATCGAGCCGTCTGCATACACGGACTTCAGACCCTGCATGATCTCTTCGTCCGTCAGGCCTTCGCCTAAGAATTTATCAAGCAGCGTCTCGTCTGCCTCCGCAGCTGCTTCAGAGAGTTGCGAACGCATCTCTTCTACTTTTTCGGCATACTCAGCAGGGATATCCTTGAGCTCCGGAGCACCACCTTCTGCTTTCCAAACGAGCATCTTACCCTTGAGAACATCAATCACGGCGTTGAAACCTGCACCGGCATTCACCGGGAACTGGATCATGGTACATTTATTACCGAAGTTCTCCTTGAGTTGGTTGAACGTGCGCTCGAAGTCAGCCGCCTCATGATCGCATTTATTGATCACGAATGCCAGCGGTTTGTGCGCTTTCTCTACGAGGCGGAAGTTATTCTGGGTTCCTACCTCTACTCCACCGTTCGCGCTGAGCACTATAAGTGCAGAACCGCACATTTGGAGAGCAGCTACGGTACCGCCGCAGAAGTCATCACTACCTGCGCAGTCGATGATATTCAACTTCTTGTTCTCGAACTCGATGTTACATACCGTGGAGAAAACAGAGTAACCGTATTCCTTCTCGACCGGGAAATAATCGCACACAGTGGATTGAGCCTCAATCGAACCGCGGCGCTTGATCACCCCGCACTCGAACAACATCGACTCCATGAGAGTCGTCTTACCGGATCCCGAGCCGCCCAACATTGCGACATTCTTGATCTCATTTGCTTGATAAACTTTAGCCATAAGTAATAGATTTAATATGTTATGATTTATGATTTCAAATTAGTGATTTTGTAAAGTCCACTTTGCAAACCGGCTGCAAAGGTACGAAATTATTTGCATATATGCAAGTTTTTTTGTAATTTTGTCGCCGATTTATGAAGATTTCGTTTACCACATTAGGTTGCAAGCTCAATTTTGCGGAGAGCAGTGCGTTAGCCAAAGCCCTTTTGGAGCGGGGGCATACCCGTGCTGGGAAGGGTGAAACGGCCGATATATGCATCATCAACACCTGCTCTGTCACCGATGCGGCTGATCATAAGGACCGACAGATGATTCATCGTATTCGTCGTCAAAACCCGAATGCTATTCTTATTGTTACGGGATGTTATGCCCAACTTAAACCGCAGGAGATCAGCCATATCGACGGTGTGGATTATGTGCTGGGGCAAGACCAGAAATTCCATCTCACAGAGTTTATTGAGCAACTCGAAAATCACCAATCACCAATCACCAATCACCAATCAAATATCTTCCTCTCTCCCATCCGTGAGGTGGATGATTTTCATCACGCATATAGTAAGGACGATCGCACGCGCTGTTTTTTGAAGGTGCAGGACGGATGTAACTATTTCTGCTCGTATTGCACCATTCCGCTGGCACGCGGCAAGAGTCGTAACCCTTCTATTGCTTCGCTGGTGACTAAAGCGCAGGAAGCCATTGACGGAGGGGCGAAAGAGATCATTCTATCGGGTGTGAACATCGGTGATTTCGGTCGAAGCACCAATGAGCGTTTTATCGATTTATTGAGCGCGCTGGATGGGTTACAAGGAGATTACCGCATTCGCATATCGAGTTGCGAACCGAACCTGCTGAGCGATGAGATCATCGAAATGGTGGCTCACAGCCGTCATTTTGCGCCGCATTTTCATATTCCGCTGCAATCCGGCAGCAATACGGTGCTCAAGATCATGGGACGTCGTTATACGCGCGAACTGTTTGCAGAACGCGTAGCGCATATCAAATCCGTCATGCCGCATGCGTTCATCGGCGTGGATTGCATGGTTGGTGTGCGCGGTGAGACGGCCGACTGTTGGGTAGATTACATCGATTTCATCGAGTCTTTACCGGTTTCTCAACTGCATGTCTTCACCTATTCCGAACGCGCGAACACCCGAATGCTCGAGATGGATCTGGACATTGTTCCGATCAAAGAGCGGGAACGGCGCAGCAAACAGTTGCACGAGATCTCTGCCCGCAAGACGGAGACCTTCTATAAAGAACACGAGGGCTATCTGGCAACCGTCCTCTGGGAATCAAAAATCAAAAATCAAAAATCGGAAATCGAGCAACCGCTTATGTACGGTTTCACCGAGAATTATATCAAAGTGTCTTGTCTGTACGACAAGGCGAAGGTGAACACGTTTGAGCGCATAGTTGTGCCGCTTCAAGATTCGGCAAACATTCCAATAGATACACAGGACTGAGTTCTAACAACCGCGCGATGGATTCATAGATTTGATCCATCATTTCCGGCAACACTTTTAACCCGCTTACAGACGCCAGCACATACGGATAGGCTTGCGTCATCTTCAGCTTTTTCATCTCATTATGTGGTGCTTGAGCCAATTGCACCAAGGCGGCTACCGGAGCCTCTTCTTTGCGATAACAAGGGGTCTTGCCGCTCCAGGGCGAACCGTACACGCGTACCTTGCCATCCTCGCAGATACGCACCGCCGGATTGTCGTCGTTCAGCAGCACCGCATCATCGAACGCCGCTAACCATTGACGGGAATGGGTGCTCTTGCCGGTACCCGAATGGCCTAAAAAGAGATAACCTACTCCGTCGCGAACAATCACGGACGAATGGAAAAGCAGGGTCTTGTTTTCCAAAGTGGCAAAAGCAAAGACCAGCATGGCGGCATTATCGATGGCAAAGCGTTCATAGCCGGGTAGTAGCGACACATGTACGTCCCGCCAATTAAGCGAACAGCGCATCGCACTGACGATCTCGCCTTCTTTGGTCGTTGAGACGCGGAAGAGCCACTCTTCGGGACGTTGATACAACTCAATCCGAGGCATGTCCTCATCGGAGGTATCTGTATAGACGTTCTGCCATCCTTCTGCCGATGAAATCGGACCTTCCTCTACGGCTATCGTAAAGCGAACCGCCTCAGCCGCAGCCACTTCAAAGGGTGCGTAGTTATCCAGCAGCTCAAAATAACGTTCCGCTGCTTCGATCCCAAAAATCTGTTCTGCTACCTTATAATACCTAACCATTTACCAATTACCAATTACCAATTACCAATTACCATTCACCTATCATTCTCCTTCATTTTTCTGCCGCAGGTCATAAAGAACGGACAGTATTTCGGACATTTATCTTCTTCGCAGGGCGGGAACTCTCGAACAGTCAGCACTTCCTGTGCTTTTTGCGTTAACTTCTCCATGAATACCCCATCTACGTCCCGGTAGTCCGTCAGGGCTTTGTTGTTAAACGACAACGTGGTACGCGCGCCCGGCAGCGGACGACTGCAGAAATACAGGTTCGGTTCGATCACCATTGGTTCTTTCTCCGTTTCCATCAAGGCATGGCTGTATATGAACGTCTGCCGGATATAACCTTTCTCCGGTTTGTCCATCAGCACCTCTACACCTTCCCGAACGGATAATTTAGAAGTCTCGAATTTACCGGATTTATAATCGATGATACGCATCTTCTGCGCTCCCGGTTCGCCGAGTATGTCCACACGATCGATTCGTCCACCCATCTTAATCCGACCTACCTCCGGCACCTCTACCTCTACATACCGATCAGCCTCCAGGAGGTATATCTGCAGTCCCAGCGCCGCATCCGCCCTGTCACGCTCTAAGATATTTTGGATATAGGTGCGTATGGTCGATTGTTCCGAACGGTGTTCCGCCGCTTTATAATGCTCCTTCTCACCCGGGTGATGGACTTCCCACTGTTGATTGGCCTTCTCATACGCATGGATCATCGCCTCGTCTATCTTCTTCTCGTCCTGCAAAATCCGGTCGATGTCATCGGGAGAAATGGTCACTTTCTTGTCATTGGAGCAGCCTAAATGTGTCTCATACAGATACTGCATCGCATTATGCACAAACGTACCGATGGTGGCAGCGCCGAAGATCTTCTCATCCTCATCCGGTTGACGCACACCCTGGATATATGTGAAGCAGAAGAGCCGCGGACAGGTCAGATAGGTATTGAGCGCACTGGGCGATAAACTATATGGTTTATCCTCCGCACCCATCACTCGTCCGTTCGTCACATGTAGCGTATCCAGCAGCGAAGTACCCGAGGTGTTCAGACGCGCCTCATCGATCGGTTCGATCGCACTCTGCTCTTTTAGTTGACCCTTTGTTACTTGGAAACGATCGGAAACCAACATCTGCATGATGAATCGCGACATACCCTTGCTGTTCGCTGCATCAGTGGAGGTGAAGAGCAAAGTCGAATGACCGGCACGACTCAGCAGACGGAAGAAGTTATACGCATATACCGTCGCACGTTCATCCGACGTCTGCATTGAATAGGCTTTGCGTAAGTAATACGGGATGAAACTGCTGTCGGCTTGCGTCTGTGGCACTACGCCTTCTTCTACATTCAGCAGCAACAATTTGTCAAAATCTAACAAGCGCGTCTCCAGCACACCCATCACCTGGATATCCGTCACCGGTTCACCATGGAAAGGCAGCGTGATATTCTCCATGATACGCCGTATCAGTAGGCGTAGCAACTTCAAGCTAAATGGGATATCGCCTAATCCTTGACGAACTAATTGCCTCATCTGGTTCAACACCTTCCTTACCTGATATTCGGATTCCAAGATCAGCAACTCCTGCCAGGTCATCGTCTCCTGGTTATCATCATTCACCATTGACCATTCACCATTCACCAATGACTGTTCCAAATCGTCAATGATTTGTTCCGTTACTTCCTGCTCTGCATCGCCGCGTTTGCGATCGTATAACCAACTCAGCACTCTGGCATAGACATCCGTATGGCGCAGCGGAAAGCCCTTGGTGATATTGATGGGTTCCGGTTGGTCTTGTCCCTCTAAAGTAATAGCCGGCAGCGTATAGATCACGGCCTCCAGCATCGTCTCGTCGCATATCACTACCCCCACTTTCTGTCCCTTCTGCGTGTAGTTCTCCTGCAGCCATCGGTGGACATACTGTGCTTGTGCTTCTTTCGATACACAGGATAACACCGTAATAGGTTTCGGAAATGTCGGTTGGGCACTATGGCTATCATCCTGCCGTCCAAGTATCTGACTATTCTGTTGCGCAAACGAGAAGGCTTTTGTATTCGTTTCAAAATCCGGAACGAAATCCCAGAAGAACAACGCTTGCCCTGCATCGCGCAGTAGCGTCATCAACTCCCGCTCTACCGGAAGCAGGTAGTTAAATCCGACGAACACATAGGTTCGTCCTGCTATCTGTTCCTGAATATACGGTTCTTCCCATCGCTCAATCACAGCCCGCTGACGCAGACCAGGATAACCCTTCTGCTCCGCCTCCATCTCAGCTCGCAAAGCCTTATAGAACGTATGGATATTGCGCCATAATACTTCGTATTGCGCCTTGATACTTTTCTCCCACTCCGCAAGTGCGGAATATTCGCCTCCGGATGCTATCCTGTCCGCAAATAGAGACCGTAGTCGCTCTTCCACTTCGGGCTCCAGCTCCCAGGTACTCAGTTCATGGGCCGCGATCGTATTATCGAAGAAATTATCTACCTCCGAGGCATGCATTGACGCATCTACGTTCGTGAAATCCGCTATCATCTGTCGTCCCCAGGTATAGAACTGGTCCAGGGGCAACAACTCATTCGGATGATCCTGATTATTCCGATAAATTCGGTATAATCGCACGATGGTCATCAGCTCATCCTCGGTATACAACGGACTCAACGCGTCTTGCAACTGCTGCAGCGTCTTCACATCCGGTGCCCAAATAGCTTTCTGATTCTGGTCGCGTTGTAACTGTAGCAACTCGTTCTTCAACACCAATCCGGCACGGTGGGAAGGCAACACAAGCGTCGTACGGCTCAACTGCTGCCAGTTCAGTCGTGCAATAATCGCTTTCGCCGTATGTCTCAAGAAACTATCCATTCTTTACCTCCACTAATTTATTCTCTCGTGCGAACCATAGATATCCGCGTACGGGAGCGTAACCCAATTCACGCAACGCATGCATATAACCCCGTACCTGATCGATATACGTTTTCTCCCAATGACCGAACTTATAATCCAGCACAATGGCCTCTTTCGTATTCGGATTAATCATCACGCGATCGGGTCGTAATTCCTTCTTCTCGATATAGATCGGTTCCTCTAAGTGCAATTGCCACGGAGACGTAAACCAATCCCGCATCTCGGCGCTGCCTTCCCATGCCGATGAAATCAGCGTTTTTATATCTTCCCGTTGTGCCGTATCATGAATCATACCCCTACTCTCGAAATCGTCCAATACCCCTTCTAACTCATCCGCCTTGCGCAGGTGTGCAAAGATATCGTGGCATAAGATACCTTCTTCCATGCGCGCCGTACGACGATAGGCCTCTTCGCCGTATTCCGTATATAGTGCTCCTTCTTGGGATTGAACAAACCGCACCTGATTGCTATTCGTCCATAGTTCGGCTTCTTCAACAATCTCCGTATCATCAAACGCAAAGGGCTTGGTCTCTTCTTTTTTTACCTTCTTGCCTCCGGAGGCTATCCGAATCGCACCGGTCTCGTAGTTCTCTGCTCCCGGTGCAATCTCTTCTATATAATCGGTGATAAACCGTCCCACATGTTTCTCGATCGGTTTATCCGTATAGATAAAGAGGTTATCCTCCGCGCGCGTCAAGGCCACGTACAGCATGTTCAAGCTATCCACTCGCGCACTCTTCAATTCCTCCTCGTAGGCCGCTTTATAGGCCGAATCTGCCATCGCACTGCCGCAACTGATCGGTACATGGTCCTCTCCCTGCGCTAACTCCTCTGCTATCGGGCACCACAGATGATCCTCCGGACTCTCAATCGCCCAGTCGCAGAACGGGATGAACACCGACTGCGCTTGCAAACCCTTGCTCTTATGAATCGACATAATCCGAATGGCACCTGCCGAAGAAGACGGAATACTCTGTTCCTTGAGTGTATCTTCCCAGTATTCCAGAAAATCATCTATCCGGCTACCATATGTGTGTACGAACTCGCGCGTGTTATCCAAAAAACAATTGATATACGCCGTCTGCGAACCTTCGTAACACCCTTCTTCGTTCGTCAACAGCAGCGAGATCAGTTCGCTCACTGCCTCATAGAGCGGGGTGTCTTTACGTACGGATCCACGAATTTGTCCGATGATTTCGGGCTTATCTATAAATCGTTCAATTTGATGTTTGGCTACCTCATCTGACGCATCATGAATCCATCGCAGCGCCGCGATTACTACCGTCACGGCTGTCGAAGAACCCAGCAGGAAACTGCTCTCCGATACCATAGGCACCTTCGTTAACTGCGGAAATTCCGCAGGATCTAACTCCTGGTGCATACGGGTGATAAGCGGAATCACCGTCTTGGCGCGAAGCAGAATCAGCATATCCGACGGATTCATACCGCGATGCAGCAGGTCCTCCATAGTGCGGAACATCTCCATGATCATCATCTCCTGCGTATCCGCCTTGCGTTCACCCGGCTCAAACGTGCGGAAACAAACATACCCGCCCTTTTTCTTATCGGATTGGTAGAAAGAGTCGATTTGATCGGGTTTAAACCCTTCGCCATAGATACGTGCAACGAGTTGTTGCTCCTCCTCATCCGCATCCGATATCACCTGCGGATAACTGTCGATGATATGTTGGAAAAGCGATAGGTTAAAGCGCACCACCTCTTCGCTGCTGCGGAAGTTCTTGGTTAGCGAGGTAAACTGCTCATTGATGCGTTCCTTCGTCAACTCCTTACTTAAGCCGTCCATGATATGCCAATCTCCGTTTCGCCAACGGTAGATCGACTGCTTGATATCGCCTACGATCAACAAGGTATTGCCTTCGCTCGCCAGCACATCCATCAACAGTCGCTTGATCACCTCCCATTGCAAGCGACTCGTATCTTGGAATTCATCCATCAATATATGATGGTATCGGATGCCTGCTTTCTCCAAGATAAAATCCGCATCGCCTTCTTTCAAGGCCTGGCTCAATACACTCGCTGTTTTTGCCAACAATGCCCGGTTGGATTCGGTTAAATTACGCTGAATGATATGCTGCAGCGGAGCCATTAACTCCAGATCATGGCTTCGTTCATTGGTCAGCGATAAAGTATTATAGAGTGTCTTGCTTTGCCGAATCAGACGCGTCGCTTCCAGTATCATCTCCTGTGCTGCAGCCGGCACTTCTTTCCATTTCCCCTCTTCGATTGCCGATATCTGATTATCCGTCAACCCGCGGAAACGATCGCTGCTCTTGTCGATGGAGCGAGGATTCTCGATCGACGTGCGGATGTTCTTGATCGCATTGATGATGGCTGAACCGTTCTTCACCGTCAGGTCACAGGCCTCCAAGCGACTCAGCAACTCCTCAATCCGCTTCACATCCGGACTCTTCAGCCAGATTGCCTCTATCGCTTTACGGCGCTGGGCTATGAAAGCCGCATTGAAATTAATTTTCTTCTCGTTGTCCAAGAGCTGCGCTTTCTCGTCGTACAGGTTCTCCGCCAAACGACGTACATCCTTACGGATGTCCCACGAAGTAGCTTGCGTGTATTTATAATGGCTGTATTGCTCGATGATGCGCAGAACCTCGTCCGTCAGGTCGTCCGTCAGCAATTGATCCACCGCCTCTTTTACGACGTGCTTCACATCCAATTCCGTACTCGTTCCCGCACTCGTCTGCAAGATTCCGGCTAAACCGCTCAAGAGCGATTGTAGGAATGCATCAATCGTCATCACATGCACGTTGTCGAAATCAATCAACATCCGCTCGAAGCATACCCCTGCTCGGCGAGCCAACTCCGCATCCGGCATGTCCGCATCGCGCAGCATAAAAGCCCTTGCGCGATCTAAAAACGCCTTCTCTTCTCCTCTCGACAGCGCATAGAGATAGGTCAAGATACGCTCATTCATCTCGGCTGTCGCTTTGTTGGTGAACGTAATAGCCAGTATCGAGCGATAATCCTCGCCCGACAAAAGCAGCCCTACATAATAAGCCGCTAAGGTATACGTCTTGCCCGTTCCGGCAGAAGCCTTACATACCGTCACCGGCCGCTCTATATCTATCAATCGTTGCATCTACTCTTCTTTTGCGGCGCAAAGGTACGAAAAAAAATCAAATTTTGCAAATTTTATTTGTGTATTTCAAAAAAAAGTTGTACTTTTGCAGCGGATTTAGAAAAAGATGTCTTCTTTTTTTACAATTTTCCTGATAAATCATTTATTTTATTTATGCAATACGAATTACAAAAACTCGAGCGTATGTCGCTCGAAGATGTACGCGCGATCGCTGTCAGCATGGGTCTCAATCCCCGTCGTAGTCAGTCGATTCGCGAGATTAGTTATGCCATCTTGGATGCACAGGCTGATAACCGTGCCGCGGCTGTTCAGGCCAAAGAAGAAGCACGTGCAGCTGCCGGACTGCCCGCTAAGCGAGAACGCACTCGCGGTGTGAAGCGTGAGGCAACGAAAGTGAAGGTGGCGGAGAAACCTATCTTAGCTACCGTCGGTTCGGAAAAAGAGCAGATGAACGAGATGCAAGAGCATATCGAGGCGAATAACCATAAGCCGAATAAGACGGTTAAAGCGGTTAAACCGCTTGAAACGGCTCCGCTCCCTGAGGAAAAACCGGCCGCACAGGAGGCAAAAGTAGAACCTAAAGAGCCGGAGGCACCGAAGACAAAGAAACGTGGAAGGCCGAAGAAAGAGGCGAAAGTGGAGAATCCCGAGTCGAAACCGGAGAAAATAGATCCGGCTAAAGCAGAAGAACCGAAAGTAATTCAACCTGCCGAGCCCCAAGAATCCGAAGAGAGCGCTTCGGATTTCACAATGCCGAATCTGGGAGAGAACGTCATCGCCATGGGTACGCTCGAGTGCGCGCCCGATGGATACGGTTTCCTGCGTTCTGCCGATTATAACTATCTCTCCAGTCCTGATGATATCTACGTCAGCAAAGAGCAGGTGCGTCAATATGGTCTCAAACCCGGTGATACCGTAGAATGTTCGATTCGCGTCAACCCCCAGCCGGATAAGTTTTTCCCCATGGATAAGGTCATCCGCATCAACGGCTTAGACCCCGAATTGGCAAAGAAACGTATCGCGTTTGAGAACCTCATCCCGCTCTTCCCAGACCAGAAATTCAAACTTTGCACCGGTCATAACGACTCGCTCAGCGTGCGTATGATCGATCTCTTTTCCCCGATAGGAAAGGGTCAACGAGGACTGATTGTAGCCCAACCGAAAACCGGTAAGACGGTGCTGCTCAAGGAGTTAGCGAACGCAATCCTTAATAACAACCCGGAGGTATATATGATTGTGCTGCTCATCGACGAGCGTCCTGAGGAGGTAACCGATATGAGTCGCAGCGTCAATGCAGAAGTCATTGCTTCTACTTTCGATGAACCCGCCGAGAACCATGTCAAAGTAGCCAATATCGTGCATGAAAAAGCGAAACGACTCGTAGAGAGCGGACACGATGTAGTCATCCTGCTCGACTCCATCACCCGTCTGGCACGTGCGTATAATACGGTCGCTCCGTCCAGCGGAAAGGTTTTGTCCGGTGGTGTGGAAGCGCAAGCGCTGCATAAACCCAAACGTTTCTTTGGTGCGGCACGTAATATCGAAAACGGAGGTAGCCTTACCATCATCGCTACGGCGCTCACCGAGACCGGTTCGAAGATGGATGATCTAATCTTCGAGGAGTTCAAAGGCACCGGTAACATGGAGTTGCAACTCGATCGCAAACTGGCGAACAAACGTATCTTCCCGGCTGTCGATATCCCTGCTTCCAGCACACGGCGTGATGACCTGCTGCTGCCGGCCGATGTACTGAGCCGTATGTGGCAAATCCGTAAGATGCTCTCCGATATGAACGGACAGGAAGCGATGGAGAAACTCAAATCGTATATGGAGCGCACCGAAGATAACGATGAGTTCCTGCTTGCCGTAAATGGTGCTCGATGAAAATATTAATTCTAAATGGGCCGAATCTAAACCGTCTTGGTGTGCGTAACCCCGAAATATACGGTAACCGCACGATGGCACAGATTTTGTTAGACATCCAGCAACGCTGGCCGGATATCCATTTCGTGTATCGTCAATCGAACCACGAAGGCGATCTCATTGATTGGATTCAAGAAGTGAATGACGAGTCACCAATGACCAATGACCAATCGCCTATGGGCATCATCCTCAATGCCGGAGGCTATACGCATACCAGCGTGGCGTTGCGCGATGCCATCGAGGATAGCGAAATACCTGTGATAGAAGTACATATCAGCGATATCGCGAAGCGAGAACCATTCCGTCGCACGAGTCTCCTGACAGACGTATGCGCGCATTCCATCATAGGTCATGGCGTAGATGGATACGCGGAAGCCGTACAATGGTTGCATACTCACAATAATACACAAGGATGAAAAAGATTGTTTACACACTCTTGTTCCTGGCCTGCGCCATCAGCACGTATGCGGCCCAACTGACCGGAAAAGTGATTGATGCAGGTTCGAAACAGCCGATCGACTTTGCGAACGTCAGTATCATGCAAGGTAAGAACCTCATCACCGGTACGATTACCGATGAAAAGGGCAATTTTACCATCGAGGTAGCCGACGGACAATATACGCTCGTCGTATCGTTCATGGGATATAGTGAGCAACGAAAAGACATCACCATAGCCGGCAAAACCCTTGCCGTCGGACGAATTTCCCTCAAGGAGGATACACAAGTGCTGCGAGATGTAGAAGTGGTAGCACAAGGTAGTTCCATGCGGTTTGAACTCGATAAGAAAATATTTACCGTGGATCAGAATATCGCTTCTGCCGGCGCTTCGGTTACCGATGTGCTGGAAAATATCCCGTCTGTCGATGTGGATCAGGAGGGAAATATCTCGCTCCGTAACTCCGAAGATGTAGAGATTTGGATCAATGGCAAACCGGCCGGACTGAACTCCGAAAACCGCGGACAGGTGCTCCAGCAAATGCCAGCGGGAACGATTGAAAAAATCGAACTCATCACGAATCCATCGGCTAAATTTAGCCCCGAGGGGTCTGCCGGCATCATCAATCTCGTCATGAAAAAAGATCGCGCGGCCGGATTCTACGGTTCCGTGCAAGCGGGTATCGATTATGCCTTAGCCAAACCGTGGACTACTCCTCCGGGAGCAAATGCTGGTCTGAATATCAATTTCAATGCCGGACCCGTAGACGGTTATTTCAACGTCGGTTATCGATATCATTCCAGCAACGGAGGTAGCACTACCGATCGCTATAACCTGAATGGAACAGGTAGCGAGAAGTTAGACTCCAGCCTGATTGCCAGCCACTTGACCCAGGAAGGTCTGCAAACCCACGGTGGTGGCGGTATGTTCGCGCGTGCCGGTTTGAACTTCCGTCTGGCCGAAGGCCATACCCTCGGAGTATCAGGATTCGGTATAATCAGTACCCCGAATAAAGGACTGGGCATGGCGAACTCGAATCATCGTACCTACTTGCTCACCGATCCGCTCGGCTTCGTGATGCGCGATTTCACGCGTGATCAAAAAGGTGTAGGCTCCCACCCCGGTGGAAACGCGACACTCGATTACACCTTCGAACTGGATAACCATAAACTCAATGTCAGCGGTACCTATAATAACTTCGGTTTTAATATGGATACCTACTACGAGCAGCAGGATCTAGACCTGATCACCAAAGATACCATCTTCAGTTATCAGGACCAAGCGAGCTGGAGCAAGGAGCAAGGTATTGATATTAAAGCGGATTACGAGTGGAAACCGACGCAACAGAGTCGTCTCGAAGCCGGATATAACTACACGCGCAGTTGGAGTAAAAGTTCTGCGGACGCCCATAATAGAGATGCGGACGGCACCGTGCTCGAAGAACTCTATCCCTATTATACCGATTTCAACGGCCTGACTCAGAATCATGCGCTCTATATCACCTACGGTAACCGTTTCTTCAATAAACTGTCTATTCAGGTCGGTCTCCGCGGGGAGTATTACATGCGTCACCTCGAGTCGTTCTATAAGGATGAAACGGGCGCAATCATAGACTCATATGCCGGCATAGAGCATAAGAAAGATACCGCCTATTTCCAGATTTATCCTTCGGCTTATATCGGGTATGATTTCGGAAACGGACATGAGTTGCAACTAAATTACACGCGTCGCGTACGTCGTCCGGGGGGGCGCCAAATCAATCCCCGTATGGACCTATCGGATTCAACCAACATCAGTTATGGTAATGTGGACCTGCTCCCGGCTTATTCCAATAACCTCGAGTTGAACTACCTTAAGACATGGGAGCGTCATACCCTCTCGGCCGGTGTGTTCTGGAAATATAACGAGGGTGCTATCCAGAATGTCAAGTACATGGATGGCAACGTGATGAAGAATACTTACCTCAATATCACGACTCGTCAGGAGTTAGGTATCGAGATCGTAGCGAAAAACCGTCTCTTCGGCGAACTGCTGCAACTCACCACCAGTGCCAATTTCTATTGGAATAACATCGCGGCTGTGCATGATACCATCATCCATCAAGGAGATGTAATCCCCGTTAACTTAGATAAGCAAAATATCTTCGCCGGCTCGGTACGCCTCACTGCGCAGTTTATGTTCACTAAGGATTTCAGTGGACAGATCCGTGCGAACTATCGATCACCGCGTGTCGTAGCGCAAGGTACCACCAGCCATAGCTATTCCATTGACTTAGGCTTGCGTTACACCCTGCTCAACAAACAGTTGGCGCTCGCGTTGAACGTACGTGACCTGTTGGACAGCCGTGCGCGCCGAAACACCACCTGGGGTGACGGATTCTGGCAGTTCAGTGAGAACCGTTGGCATAGCCGTTCCATCAGCTTTACCATCACCTATAACTTCGGTAACCAGCAGCCGCGTCGTCGTCAGGGCAAGAACGATGGATACATGAGCAGTGGCAGCGATGACTTCGATGACAGCGGAAACAGCAACATGGATTATTAATGCATAATAAACGATTCATATTAATCTTTGCGCTTTGTTCGTTGCTCTTTGCTCCGATCTCGGCGCAACGTGCGATGAACCGACCCTATGTGGATGATCAACTCTTCCATTTCGGTTTCCAACTGGGTGTGAACTTCTCTACCTTCCATGTGGCGGATAGTGAACTCGAACTCGCGCCCGATCCCTTGCATCCGGATCAAAAGGAGGTTTTCCATGCGCGCGTCAGTTCGCTCTTGCCCGGTTTTCATGTCGGTTTCATCAGCGATCTGAGGCTTTGTAAGTTCCTCAACCTTCGTTTCTGCCCCGGAATGATGTTCACCAGCCGAACCATCTCCTATAAAACCGAATCCGGCCGACCGGTACCTGATAAAGGCGCACATATCGATGTGTTAGCTATGCCCGTTTATCTTCCCTTGTATCTGAAATGGAGTGCAGAGCGGGAAGGCAACTATCGTCCTTATGTCATCGCCGGAGGAGGAGCCAGTTTTAATGTCAGTCGCGACCGGGAGAAACCGATTCTGCTCAACCTCATGGATTATTTCTGTGAAGTGGGATTTGGTGTGGACCTGTATTTCCGCTGGTTTAAGTTCTGTCCGGAGATTACCTATCGCATCGGGTTTGCTAACCAATTGGCACCCGCCCAGGGACGAATGGAACTGCCGCCCTATGAGACCTTTTATACCGACGCTATCTCGCGTTTGACGAGCCATAGCGTCTGTCTGACTTTTAACTTTGAGTAATGCGGAAATATCTGTTTCTCATAGTATGCGCCATGGCGCTCCTTGGTTGTAAAGAATATCACCCAAGCGATGATCCATCGCTGCGTCTGTCGTTCTCTACCGATACCCTCTCCTTCGATACCGTCATCACGGAGCAAGGTAGTGCGACGCTGCAACTCAAGGTCTATAATCGCAATGCGTCTGCTTTGGTTATCAAACGTATCTGGCTGGAAGACGGCGAAGCGTTCACCATCAACATAGATGGCGAAGCGGATATCGCGCGCATGACCAATATGACCATCTACGGCGGAGACAGCCTCTTTGTCTTTGTGCGCGTGACGAATTTCGGTCCCATGAGTGAAGATACACCCGTTCGGTTCGAGGATATTCTCCATTTTCATCTGGCTTCCGGAGTTACCCAGGATGTGCTTCTCGAGGCCTATGGCCAAAATGTCACTCGCATCGGTAAATCCGGATGCGGACGAACCGAGATAGCCGGAGATCTCACGCTTACGGCAGCCAAACCCTATCTACTCTTCGACACCATCATTGTAGGGGGAAAACTGACCATCGAACCCGGTGCCACCCTCTTCATGCATCGCGGAGCATGTCTCTTTGCGCTTTCCGATGTAGATGCCCTCGGTACACTCGATGCACCCATCATCATCCGCGGCGATCGACTCGATCATCTCTTTGACTCCGTGCCCTATCTCTATGCCGGCGGTGCGTGGGATGGTATCTATCTCCAGTCCGAGAATCCTTGCGCGTATCGCTTCTCTTATATCGATATTTTATCCGGTAAAATCGGCTTGTATTGCCTAAGCACCTGTATTGCTCCGCTGCCTACCCTCCGCATGGACGGATGCCGCATTCATAACCATGCCCTTTATGGCCTGGTGCTATCTAATATCGATGCCCTTATCACCAATACCGAGATCAGTAACTGCGCTTCCTATTGCGTCTATTGCTCCGGAGGAACCCATGCGTTCGTTCATTCCACCATCGCTTCTTATTTCGGATTCACCAATATCCGTATCCAGTCCGTGGCGAAAGAAGACGCAGCAGCCGTCTACATCGATAATCTGAGCAAAACCGAACCCTTTACCACCACCTCTTTCATCAATTCGATCATCACCGGCTATCTGCCGAACCAATTGGTGGTAGCTACGCCGTTCGATCAATATTACCCCGGTTCATTTATTGGGAATTATCTCAAGACCGATTCGCTCGTTATCCCGCATGCGGCAGCGAATGTATACTATCATGCCACGGACACCGCGAAGGTATTCGTCAATGATTTCTATAAGTATAAGGAATATATCTATTATGACTTCCATCTCGATAGCATCAGTCCGGCAATCGGCATCGGCGATAGCATCGCGGCGCTGCCCTATCCTATGGATCGAGATGGTTTCTCTCGAGCAGATCTTATCCCAGATGCTGGCTGCTATCAACATCAGCCTTGATCTGCTGTTGCAGTTCGTCTAAAGAATGAAACTGCCGCTCTTCCCGGATAAATCGTTCAAACTGTATCTCCAAGGGCTGATCATATAGATCACCCTTATAATCCAGTATATGCACCTCAATCGTGCCCTTTGCGTCGACATTACATATACCCTTCACCAATGAACAATCACCATTCACCAATGACCATTCACCATTCACCAATGAACAATCACCACTCACCAATGACCATTCACCACTCACCTTTACCTCGTACACTCCTGCCATCGGGATGATCTTATTTGGTTCCTCCGGTTCTATATTCGCCGTAGGGAATCCTATCGTGCGTCCTAATCCTTTGCCATGCACCACCTTGCCAAACAGCGCATAAGGCCGACCTAATAACTCTTTCGCCCGTTCTACGTCACCTTTCTCCAAAGCCATACGTATCTCGGTGGAACTCACATGCTGCGTGCCGGCTTGATATTCTTCCATCCTCAGCACCTCTATCCCTTGCTTCGCTCCTATACGGCAATAGTCTTCCGGATTACGCAAACCGTCAGATCCGAACCGATGGTCATATCCCATCAGTAGCACCTCTACCCCATATTCCTCCTTCAGACGTATCATAAACTGCTCCGCCGTCAAATCCCGTATCGTGCTGAAACGCAGCATCACTACCTCGCCATAAGCACTTAATAGCGCTTTGCGCTCTTCTTTCGTCGACAATAACTTCGGTATATAATCGCTCTGCAACACCGTCCTCGGATGTTCCTCAAACGTCACAATCAACGGTTTCAACCCTCGCGCAGCCGCTTCCTCATTCAATTGCTTGAACAAGTACCGGTGCCCCTTATGCACCCCGTCAAAAAATCCTATGGTAGCAATCCGTCCCATTCTTCGTTAATCGGTGTATAATGTTTATTGTACTTACGTACGTTTATAAGTTTATCTGGTGTAAAAGGAATCGAAACCTCCAGTGTTTTTGCCTAATAATCCGCGCTACAAGCTCGTAATATGTTGAGCTGTTAGCCGCTAGAAAAAAAATATTTTTATTGTTTTCTCTGACGCTGGAATCTTAATAAGACTTCTTTGTGCGATGCACAGCACCGGACGTTGAGTAATTCTTTTAAGCGGCGTATCATGCTCGCATGAGTACGCGTTTAGGAGATTTACGCTAAGTTTCTTTTAAATTGTTTTTGATCTTTTTTGTTTCGTTTTTGTGAGCCCGCGAGTTTTTAATTACCTGATTAAACAGCCGTCGATTCCTGTTTTTTTCTAATTAACTATTCTTCGTAATAGCCTTTTTCGATACCGTATTGTAATTCCGCATCTTGTATCAACTGCACCTGCACCGACGTGATTGACCTGCCTTCTTCGCGCACCGCCTTCAGGATATAATCCAACTGCTCCGTCTCATCTACATCGCCTTCCAAATACTCCATCTCCCCCGTCTTCGGATCTTCCCTCAGCAGTCCTTTCTCTTCCAGATAGTCATCCATCATATCCAGCACAAACAGCACGTCATCTGCGGACAACGTTTCACCATTTCCACCATTAAGCGAAGCGTCAGCATTCTCATCATTAATCATTTTCATGATGTACTCCACCATCTCTCTTTCTTCCGGCTCCATCAGAGCCATCTCTATACTCTCATTCATATCCATAATCGGCAATCTCAACTGCGGCATATTCCATGCCTCTTTCATTCTTTCACTCTTTCACTCTTTCATTCTTTCACTCTTTCACTCTTTCATTCTTTCACTCTTTCACTCTTTCATTCTTTCACTCTTTCACTCTTTCATTCTTTCACTCTTTCACTCTTTCATTCTTTCACTCTTTCACTCTTTC
>SAMEA3663084__coassemble_186_pt1 | contig 22379 bp, 19 predicted proteins | sample SAMEA3663084__metabat2_low_PE_028 | metagenome-assembled genome bin SAMEA3663084 (sample SAMEA3663084) | pig gut metagenome | biome: pig gut; feature: pig-associated habitat; material: faeces | place: France | collected 2012 | reverse complement strand
CGTACAACTCACTCGTCGAAGCCTGATAAATCCTACATTTTGCCTCTAAGTGGTTTGTTCTTACCGCTTCCAAGATTCGCAGTACACCTACTGCATCTACATCCGCTGTGAACTCCGGAGCATCGAAACTGACCTGCACATGGCTCTGGGCCGCCAGATTATAGATCTCATCCGGCTGCACTTTTCCCACCAATTTCACAAGCGACATCGAGTCACTCATATCGGCATAGTGTAAGTGAAAATGAGGTATTCCCTCCAAGTGAGCAATTCGCTCGCGGAAATCAACTGAACTACGGCGAATAATACCGTGAACCTCATACCCTTTGGCTAATAAGAACTCGGACAAGTAACTTCCATCTTGCCCCGTTACACCTGTTATTAATGCTATTTTACTCATAAATTCACAAAAATTCGCGCAAAGGTACAACTTTTTTTTTATATACGCAAGCCCGCGCGCAAAAATTTCTTTAAAAAGTGTCGAATTGCCCTAAAAATGAATTTCTTTTAACTTTCCACTTTCCACTTTCAACTTTTATTACTACCTTTGCATGCCGTTTTTGTATGCAATGAAGAAAGAAGGAAACATAGAAGTCATCGGAGCTCGGGTGCATAACCTGAAGAATATCAGCGTCTCTATGCCCCGAAAACAACTCACAGTCATCACTGGCTTGAGTGGCTCAGGTAAGTCATCGCTCGCTTTCGACACCATTTTTGCCGAAGGACAACGACGCTATATGGATACTTTCTCTTCCTATGCTCGCGGTTTCATTGGCCAAATGCAGCGACCGGATGTCGATAAGATAACAGGTCTCAGTCCGGTCATTTCTATTGATCAAAAAACGACCACAAAAAACCCGCGCTCTACGGTCGGAACGATCACCGAAGTATACGATTTCGTTCGTCTGCTTTATGCACGAGCCGGAGTTGCCTATTCTTACCTTTCCGGTAAGCCCATGGTACACTATACGGACCAGCAAATCATCGATCTCATCATTCGCGAATACGCCGGAAAGAAAATTCTGCTTTTAGCTCCGCTAATCAATGCGCGAAAGGGGCATTATAAAGAACTTTTCGAGACTATTCGCAAGAAGGGATTTTTACTCGTTCGAGTGGATGGAGAAGTGCGGGAGATTGTAGCCGGAATGAAGCTCGATCGGTATAAAACGCACACCATAGAAGTGGTCGTTGATCGGCTCAAACCGAAGGCGGATGGCAATGAAGAGGACATCCGTCGTTTGCGGCAGTCCGTTGACCGCGCAATGACGCAAGGAAATGGCATCATGCTCATCTCCGAAATCGATGACTCCACCCCGCAAGCGGAGAACGGCGTCAAGATGCGCTACCTTAGTCGCAACCTCATGTGCCCGGACACAGGTCTTTCGTACATGGATCCTGCGCCGCACACCTTCTCTTTCAACTCTCCCGCCGGTTGGTGCCCGTGCTGCAAAGGATTAGGAAAAATCAAAGCGGAAAGCCTCCAGGTCGATAAAGAAGAAGTGGATGAAATCATCCAAGAGGACAATTGGTACGAACAGTTGTTGGAACTCACTTCTGCACAAACCGACGAAGAAGAGACGGAAGAGAAAGAAGTGTATATCACCTGCCCCGAATGTCAGGGAAAACGACTCAATAAAGAAGCACGCAGTTATCGCTTAGGTAAGTATACGATCTCTGACTTGTCAGAGATGGATATTGATGTATTATTGACTACGCTCACCGACATCCCTAACTCTCCGGATCTGACGGATTTACAGAAAGCTATTGCTGAACCCATCCTCAAAGAGATATGTGCCAGATTGCAGTTTATGCAGTCCGTAGGACTCAGTTATTTGAACCTCAACCGCAGTAGTGAATCGCTCTCCGGAGGAGAGAGTCAACGGATCCGGTTAGCCACCCAAATAGGCAGTCGGTTAGTGAACGTTTTATACATCCTTGATGAACCATCCATCGGGCTACATCAACGTGATAATCAGAGACTTATACGCAGCCTAAAGGAACTGCGAGACATGAATAATTCAGTCATTGTCGTCGAGCACGATGAACAAATCATGCGAGAGGCAGATTGGATCGTCGATATCGGTCCAAAAGCCGGACGACTTGGAGGTAAAGTACTCTTCTCCGGCACACCCGAAGAACTGCTCAAGACCGACACACTTACCGCCCAATATCTGAACGGCACAAAATCGGTCACGGCAGATAGAACGGATGAAAGCCGGCAGAAAGCAAAGAATGACGATAAATGGCTTACACTCTCCGGCTGTACGGGCAACAACCTGAAAAACGTCACAGCGCGTATTCCATTAGGAAAAATGGTGTGTATCACAGGTGTCAGCGGTTCTGGAAAATCATCCCTGATCAACCAAACCCTGTACCCTATTCTCAGTCAACATTTCTATCGCAGCAAGCAGCAACCCCTGCCTTACGAAGCCATCGCAGGCATGGAGTATATCGATAAAGTCATCAATGTGGATCAATCTCCTATCGGTCGCACTCCTCGATCAAATCCGGCAACATACACGAATGTTTTTAATGACATCCGGGAACTCTTTGCACAACTGCCGGAAGCAAAGATCCGAGGTTGGAAAGCCGGGCGTTTCTCCTTCAACGCCAAAGGCGGACGATGTGAAGAGTGCATGGGAAACGGTTACAAAACAATCCAAATGCACTTTATGCCCGACGTATTCGTTTCATGCGAGACCTGCGGCGGACAGCGCTATAACCGCGAGACGCTCGAAGTGAGATGGAAAGGAAAATCCATCGCCGATGTGCTCGATATGACCGTCAATCAGGCTGTGGAGTTCTTTGAACCGCAACCACGTATCCTACGTAAGATAAAGACCATTCAAGAGGTCGGATTAGGCTATATTAAACTCGGTCAAGCCTCTACTTCGCTTTCCGGTGGAGAAAGCCAACGAATTAAGTTAGCTACCGAACTTTCCCGTCCTTCAACGGGCAAGACCTTATATATCCTTGATGAACCTACCACAGGCTTACACTTCGAAGATATTCGCGTGTTGCTCAATGTGCTGCGTCGCCTGGTGGACAAAGGAAATACCGTCATTATCATTGAGCACAACACCGATGTCATCAAGGCCTGCGACTGGATTCTCGATTTGGGACCTGAAGGAGGACGAGGAGGAGGAACAATCGTCGCGGAAGGAACGGTCGAAGATATCAAAAAATCTAAGAAAAGTATCACTGGAAAATTCATATGATCACTAATCCCCTTGCTATTATTGCCATCGTCTTAGGAGCCATACTTCTGGTGCCGATGATTTGCCGTAAGATTAGAATCCCCAGCATTGTGGGATTTATCATCGTCGGTATTCTGGTCGGTGAGTACGGTTTCGGCTTACTTCCGGACAGATCTTCCATCCAAACGCTGGGCAAAATCGGCATGTTGTATATCATGTTGCAAGCGGGTATTGAAGTGGATATCAACGATTTCCGGCAACAGCGCACACGCGCCATGTTGTTCGGAATTCTGTCGTTTATCTTCCCCTTCTGTTTAGGCCTTTTAACCAGTAAATTACTGGGCTTTGACTGGATTACCAGTTCCCTTTTAGGTGCGATGTACAGTAGCCATACGCTTATGACATATCCCATTGTCAGCAGATATGGAGTACAGAAGAACGCAGCAGCAAATATTGCCATTGGCGGCACGATGCTCACGATCACGCTGTCGCTCTTGGTGTTAGCCTTCATTAGTCATCAACAAGGAGCACTTTCAGAACTGGATCAACCATCCACTTGGATTGTGCTGGGTAAGATTGCTCTGACGCTCTTGCATATTCTGGTTATCTTCCCGAAAATAACACAACGTTTCTTCAAGCGTTGGTCCGATCCTACCAGCGGATTTCTGATTATCATGACCATGATGGTCGTATCCGCTTGGATGGCTGATTGGGCCGGGTTGGAAGGCATCCTCGGTGCCTTCATGTGCGGCGTAGCTATGAATAAACTGGTGCCAAATCTCAGTCCGGTGATGCAGCGTATCAACTTCGTTGGAAACAACCTCTTCGTGCCCTTATTCCTAATTGGCGTGGGTATGATGATTGATATATCGCTCCTTTGGAGCGGATGGCATACGCTCATCATCGCTATCGTGATGATTGCCACTAAACTGGTCGGTAAATGGCTTGCCTCTTGGATAGCCCAAAAGAGCTTCAAACTGCAGGGGGTAGAACGCCAACTCATCTTCGGTCTGACCCATGCTACGGCAGCCGGCACATTGGCTATCGTTAGTATCGGTTTTGAGGCCGGCATCTTTGATGCAGCGATCTTAAACGCTTCTATCATTATGATTTTGGTCCTCTGCACTTCTTCGTCCTTCATCACCGAATACGCAGCCAAACAATTGGCCTTGCAAGAAGAAGCACGCTTGGAAGCAGATAAAATTGAGGACTCATGGCTCATGATGACGGTAGCGGAAAATAGACATTACGAGTTGCAGGAATTAGGCGAACTCACCGAACTGCGTCAACCTGAGTTATCCAGCGAAACAGATTGGAGTGATGCAATTAGACTCATTCAGGCACAAAGCAAAGCAGCTATCGTGTACCATCCCGCACAACCCATAAACACCATTTCACGTATCCTTGTTGCTGTACCTCGTTACGCCGAGAAAGAGCACGACTTCATTTCCTGTTTTGGACTGGTGCGGCGACTCAGTAGCCAAATAGGTGCCAAAGTGATCTTCTTCACAAATGAAGATACAAGAAAGGCCTTGCAGGCATTCTGTCGCCGCAAAGGCAAATATCTGCGCGCCGGATATCGCGAAATGGAGAGTTGGGAAGACGCACTCATGCTGGCTAAACAGATGCAGCCGGATGATATGATTGTCATGATTAACGCAAGGCCTTCTACACCTTCTTATAATCCCCTTTTCGACCAAGTGCCTACGATGCTCGATAAGTTCTTCTCCCATCATAGCTACATGCTCGTTTATCCCGAGCAGGCAACTGGAGCAAACATCCCCGATATCCTCACCGGAGATTCTACACAAGCATCGAAGACTTGGAAAATTGTCAGCACGCTGAAGCGTTGGATCTTATCTTTTCAACAAAGATAACCCATAAACCGAACAGCATTCCGTAGAATAAATATTTGAACAGATAATCGTGCAACGGATGAAACCATTCCGGATGGTATTCCGTTAATATCGCTATGAGGAATATACGAAGTATATTAAACACATAGCAGCAAACCCATCCTACCGGGATATACCATAGTTTATGCAACCATAATTTCCGGTCTTTGAAAGGTACTACCGTCAGAATAAGACACATCCAGATAAAACTTTGTTTTAATCCCGAGCAACCCCAGATAATACGAGTACCGGAACCGGACTCAAAACGAATCGTGTACGCATCAATCATAGATACCGTATCTCGAAACAGATCTGTCATCCAATAAACCACTGCCGCAATATGACGAGCCATTATATCAAATGGTGCGGTAACATTCAATCCGAACCATGTCACTACTACTCCATCCTCATCACCCAGCATCGTGAACTTCCAGAAATAGTTCGCAATAAGCAAAGTCACCATAAAAATGATGACATCTTTGTAGGGTTTAATGGCTTCTATGATCTTTTTAACGTCCATCGGCTCTACTCCATCCGCCTAAATCTGCGTCTTCGCAAAAGGCACTTCGTCTATTGCACAAAAATCGTTGTCTAAATACTTGAAATAACCGGCTTGGCAAACCATTGCCGCATTGTCGGTCGTAAAAGAGAACGGCGGAATAAAAACATCCCAATGATAGCGTTTTCCGTATGTCACAAATGCCTCACGAAGCGCACTGTTGGCACTTACTCCACCTGTCACTGCCACCTGTTTGATACCCAAATCTTGCGTCGCTTTCTTTAACTTCCGCATCAAGATATCAACAACCGTAGACTGAAGACTCGCGCACATATCTTCTCGCAAATTGGGCACTTTCTCCGCTAAAGCATCGATCGTATCCACACCATGTGCTTTCAACATGTCACGCAGCGTATATAAAAACGATGTTTTTAAGCCGGAGAAAGAATAGTCATATCCGGCGATATTCGGTTTGGCAAAAGGATACTTGGTAGCATCGCCCGACTTAGCCAATTTATCAATCCATGGGCCACCCGGATAAGGCAAACCTAACACCTTTGCGCATTTATCAAACGCCTCTCCGGCAGCATCGTCTATCGTTTGACCGATAATCTCCATATGATTGTACGCATTCACGCGAACAATCTGACTGTTTCCTCCACTCACCAACAAACACAAGAACGGAAACGTCGGATGTTTCAATCCCGTTCCGTCCTCCACAAAATGCGCTAACACATGCCCCTGCAAGTGATTTACGTCGATAATAGGCACGTTAAGCGATAAAGCCAAACCCTTTGCAAAAGAAGTACCTACCAGCAAAGAACCCAAAAGACCGGGACCCCGTGTGAAAGCAATAGCCGATATCTCATCTTTGGTCACTCCTGCCCGTTTCAAAGCAGTATCTACTACCGGAAGAATATTCATCTGATGCGCCCGACTAGCCAACTCCGGCACTACTCCGCCGTACTCCTCATGAACCTTTTGACCGGCGATCACATTACTCTTTAAGATACCATCCACAATGACAGCCGATGAAGTATCATCGCAACTCGATTCAATGGCTAATATTACCGTTTGTTTTTTCATTATTTCGTCAAATCGGCTGCAAAATTACACTTTTTTTCTTAATTATACAAATTTATTTGCACATGTCGAAGATTTTTTGTACCTTTGCGCGCTTTTTGAATAAATGGAATATTTTATTTGTTAATCGTTTAAAAATAAAATTTTTAGTATGAAGAAGATTTTACCTCTATGTGTGGCGTTACTGATAGCTGTTACAACTATTTCCGCTAAGGAGTACAAGCACAGTCTTGGTATGGTAGCCGGTTTAGGCATCGGTGCACAGTACAAAGTGATGGTAACGGATAACTTCACGATCTTCGAGGAGTTCGGTTACCTGGGTGGTTGTTTAGCGGACCAAACAGGAGCATTGCCGGCCAATGGTGCTGTAAACAATTTGGTACTGGCTTATCAGGCTAATGCAGCCGAGGGCCAAGGTATCAAGTTGGATTGGTATGTTGGTGGTCAACTGAAAACCGGCTATTTACAAGGAGGTGCAGGTATCATCGGCGTTGGTGCTGTAGGTGGTATTGAGGCCAATATGACCAATGCACCTATCGCATTCTCGTTTGACTTCCGTCCGGGTTATGGTTGTGTGCTGGCGGACACCGGCTTTGGTGGCGTTAGTGCTGGCCATGCATTCGATTTTTCCTTTAACCTCGGCGTACGTTATACTTTCTAATAAGTGTTTTTGTACTTCCTCTTTATACGGATAGCGGCGTTGTTCGGGCACGAGAAAGCTCGAGCGTTGGTGCGTGGGCAAAAGCAGACCATCTCCCTTCTCAAATCGGAGATAACTCAACTGCAATCCCCTATCTGGTTCCATGCTGCATCCGTCGGCGAGTTCGAACAGGCGAGGCCGTTGATAGAACGGCTCCGCCGCGAACAGCCGAAACGACAGATCGTCGTTACTTTCTTCTCTCCTTCCGGCTATAATGCCCGTAAGGAATATCCCCTCGCGGATGGTATCTATTACCTTCCTTTTGCTACCAGACGCAACGCAAAGCGTTTCATCGCTGCTTTGCGACCTTCCATGGCTCTCTTTGTCAAGTATGAGTTCTGGCCGGCATATATCCGCGAACTACAAAAGCAAAACATCCCTACTTACAGTATCAGTTCTATCTTCCGCCCGCATCAGTATTTCTTCCGCTGGTGGGGGAAAGGACAACTGCGCGTACTTCGCGCTTTTACGCACTTATACGTGCAAGACGAAGCCTCTCGCCTACTCCTTGCAAAATACAACATCAACCAAGTATCCGTGGCAGGAGACACCCGTTTTGACCGTGTTAATGAGATCCTCATTGCCAATAGTCAAAAGCCTTCCGTTGATCTGCGACCGATAGCCGACTTTGTGCAAGGAGCCGAACGTGTGATCGTAGCAGGTAGTACGTGGCCGAAAGACGAGAAACTGTTAGAGCAATATCTCCGTCAACATTATGACATCAAACTGATTCTCGTGCCGCATGAGCTGACTGAGGATCATCTGCATTATATCTTCAACCTCTTCAAGGGAAGAATGATACGCTACACTGCGTATGCCAAGAGTCACCTCTTGCCTGCTGTACAGGAGAATGCCGCAGAACGTTGCGAACCCCAAGTACTCTTGGCCGACACCATCGGCCTGCTCTCCTCCATCTATCGCTTTGCGCACACGGCGTATATAGGCGGCGGATTCGGAGAAGGCATTCATAACACCATTGAAGCTGCTACATATGGTATTCCTGTGGTCTTTGGCCCCAATTACCATCATTTCCGTGAAGCACAAGGGCTAATCGATGTCGGTGCAGCGCGAAGCATTAAAAACTATAGCCAATTGGAAGCGGCATTGAATACCGCACTCAATAACCACGCCGAGATAGGTGCGAAAGCATCAGCCTATGTCACCTCCGAACTTGGCGCAACGCAAACAATTTATAACGAGATATTTCCTATTTGATATATGGCACAGAAACCCAGTATTCCCAAAGGAACGCGTGACTTCGGTCAACTCGAAATGGCACGCCGTAATTATATTTTTGACACCATCAAATCGGTGTTCTCCCTCTATGGCTTTCAGCAGATAGAGACACCGGCAATGGAGAACCTCTCCACCCTCATGGGCAAATACGGAGAGGAAGGAGATAAACTCCTTTTCCGTATTCAAAACAGCGGAGAGAAAGCAGCTCTTGCACCGGAGAAAGGTCTCCGTTATGATCTCACTGTTCCTTTTGCACGCTATGTAGTGCAACATCGCGAGGAGATATCCTTCCCTTTCAAGCGTTTTCAGATTCAACCTGTTTGGCGTGCAGACCGGCCCCAAAAAGGACGCTACCGCGAATTCTATCAATGTGACGTGGATGTCATTGGTAGCGATAGCCTAATTGGTGAATTGGAACTCATCCAGATTGTAGAAGAAGTATACCGTCGTCTGGGAATCAACGTCTGCCTTCATATCAACAACCGCAAGATTCTTGCCGGCATTGCAGAAGTCATTGGTGCGCCGGATAAAATCATTGATATCACGGTTGCTATTGACAAACTCGATAAAATTGGCATCGATGCTGTCAATACCGAACTCAAAGAGCGTGGACTTTTAGAGGACCAGGTATCTAAACTGCAACCGATCCTAAACCTCTCTGGCACAACCTTAGAGAAATTAACGGCTCTCAAGACTATTTTGGCAAACAGCGAAATCGGCTTAAAGGGTGTGGAAGAAATGGAGATCGTCTTTGACGAATTGTCAATTGTCAATTGTCAATTATCCATTGAATTGGACCTCTGCCTTGCACGCGGTCTTAACTACTACACCGGTGCGATCTTTGAAGTCAAAGCACTCGATGCCCAAATCGGTTCCATCACTGGAGGTGGACGTTATGACAACCTCACGGGTATCTTCGGTTTGCCCAATGTATCCGGTGTCGGAATTTCTTTCGGAGCCGATCGCATCTACGATGTATTGACGGAACTGAATTTATTCCCGAAGACGCTACAATCCACAACGCAAATCCTCTTCGCGGCGTTTGGCGATGCAGAACTAACTTATGCGTTGAAGTGGGCAAAAGAGCTTCGTCAAGCAGGAAAAGCTGTAGAAGTATATCCGGAGCCCGCTAAGATGAAGAAGCAAATGAGTTATGCGGATGCCAAACAGATCCCATTTGTAGCCATCGTTGGAGGAGATGAAATGGCGCAAAACAAAGTGATGCTGAAAAACATGACAACCGGTGAACAAAAACTCGTAACATTAGAAGAACTATGCACGATACTGTAAAAGAATTTGACCAAGTGACGGCAAAATGTCGCACGATCTTCAATGATAAAATGGCGGATTATGGTCCTTCGTGGCGCATCTTCCGTCTGCATGGTATCACAGATCAACTCTATATCAAAGTTTGCAATATCCGCCAGCGCCAACAAACCGGAGTCAGTCTGGTCGGCGATGATATAGAAGGTAATCTCCGCGCTATCGTGAACTATGGCATTATGGCCATCATCCAAGACCGACAGGGTTTTGCGGACGGCGTGGATATATCTTCTGAAAAGGCGATGGAATGGTACGACGGGGTGCTCAACGAAGCCAAAGAACTTATGGTTCGCAAAAATCACGATTATGGTGAGGCATGGCGCGAGATGAGTAAAGAAGGTATCGTCGATATGATTATGGCGAAGATCATTCGTATCAAGACCATTCTCGAACACGGCGGTACAACCATTGCCTCCGAAGGAGTGGAAGGAAATTATTTCGATATTATCAACTACGCAATTTTTGATCTTATTCACTATGGCAACTTGTAATTATAACAACAAAAAAGCACTGCATATTACCGGCTCCATCGCCCGGACATTGCTGGCCCTCACATTCCTATTCTCGGGTTTTGTGAAAGCAGTAGACCCGCTCGGCACGGTTTATAAGATACAAGACTACCTGCACGAAGGTTTCGGCGGTGTCTTTCAATGGGCTATCCCGGCTGCAGGCGTAGCCGCAGTATGCCTCATCGCGCTCGAGTGGCTGCTTGGTATCGCGATGTTATTGAACGTACGCACTCAATGGACGAGTTGGATCACCTTGCTTTTCTATTGCATCATGACACCACTCACCCTCTATATCGCTATTGCAAACCCTGTCTCGGATTGCGGGTGCTTTGGCGATGCACTGGTCATAACGAATTGGCAGACCTTCTGGAAAAACATCATCCTCTTGCTTCTGTCTATCTGCCTCGTCATTTGCCGCAAAGCTATTCCTGAACTATTCAGTTGGTGGATGGAGATCATCATTACTCTGGCTGCGCTCGGATCTGTAGCAGGTATCATGGGTTACAGCTACACCCATCTTCCGCAGATTGACTTCCGTCCATATAAAGTCGGCAATCATATCCCGACACTTATGGAGATACCGGATGATGCGGAAGTAGACCAATATGAGATAACGCTCATCTATGCTAAAGACGGAAAGGAACAGACATTTACCTTGGAGAACTACCCGAAGGGTGACCCCGAATGGACGTTTGTAGACCAAAAGTCTGTACTGATCAAGAAAGGCTATGTGCCGCCTATTCACGACTTTGAAATCGAGACATTAGAAGGCGATTATGTCACGCAAGATATCTTGGAATCTGAAGAACCCATCGCACTCGTTGTGATGTATGATCTGTCAAAGACAGATACCACCCAATTGGAGAAACTCATGCATATGATTCATGAGTACCCGCGTGTTTATTTCCTCACGGCTTCCGGTGAAGAAGAGATATTTGCTTTTGCAGAAGAGTTAGGATGGGATGAAGAAACCACCTACTCCACTTTCTGCTTCACGGACCCCATCACGCTTAAGACCATCGTGCGTGCTAACCCGGGTGTTATCGTAGTACAAAACGGAACGATCATAGATAAGTATAATCTCAAAAACAGATAAATCACCCAATTATTGATTTACTTTTCATTTAACTTAAATTATTTTTATCATGAGAAAGTTATTTCTTGGATTAGCTGCCCTGATGCTGTCAATGACAGTATTGGCTGAGCGCGTTTCGCAGGAAGACGCGGCTTTGGTAGCTAACAACTTCATGAACGTTGGGAACACTGTATCCGGCGTACAGAAAGCTCCTGCTAAGAAGATGGTTCTCAAAAAAGCAGCCACAGCTTCAGAGAATCAGTATTATGTGTACGAGAATGCAAATGGCGAAGGATGGGTCATGGTAGCCGCAAATGATGTGGCTCACCCTATCTTGGCATATTCGAACACTGGCACCTTCCGTACGGACAATCAACCGGCTAACCTCAAAGTTTGGCTGCGTGGCTATGATCGTCAAATTACTCGTGCTGCTCAAGACGAAAATTATGTAGCAAATGAGCAAGTACAAAACGAATGGAAAACTTTGCGCAAAGGAGCTAATCCTGTAAAAGCAGCAGTGGTAGTATCTCCCCTTATTAAAACCGGCTGGGATCAAGACTCTCCTTATTGGAACTCATGTCCGCAGAAAAGTGGTTCTCGCTGCTACACAGGTTGCGTAGCTACAGCGATGGCACAAGTGATGAATTATCATCAATGGCCGAAAAATGGTACTGGTTCGCACACCATTAAAGGAACCTCTTATTCTGCTAATTTCGGCTCAACCACCTATGATTGGGAGAATATGCTTAATTCTTATTCTGGTAGCAGTACCTCTGCTCAGAAAACCGCTGTTGCTACGCTGATGTATCATTGCGGCGTAGCAGTGGATATGAGCTATGGCACAGCGGCTGAAGGCGGTAGCGGTGCTTATACGATAGACTATAATGGCTATTGGTCAAGTCACGGAACTATGTGCGCAGAAACCGCTCTCACTCAATTCTTCGGATATAAATCTTCTACCATTAAGGGCTATTATCGTGATGGCTCTCCAGAAGATGGAATGAATAGTTGGACCAAGTCTGAGTGGATTGCTATGTTGAAAGAGGAGTTGGATGCGCAACGTCCTATTATGTATGCAGGTGCTGGTTACGAAGATCCTAGTGATCCAGACACCGGGTACGGACATAGTTTCGTTTGTGATGGATATGATTCCAGCGACAAATTTCACTTTAATTGGGGATGGAGCAATTCGTGCGACGGTTACTATGATGTAGACGCCCTTGAGCCTTCTGAGCCGGGTTCAGGTGGAGGTAACGGTGAATACAATCTGGAGCAAGATGTAATCATTGGTATTGTACCGGATAAGAAAGACCTCCCGATGATTACAATCACATGGTCGGTAGATGGTGTAGAGACCACTTCTGAAATTATGCAAGAAGCTCCGCTTGTATTGCCGGCTAATCCTGCTAACTGTGAGAACGGTAAAGTATTCGTCGGTTGGACCGCAAACAGCACTGTTGAAGGTAACAAGCCTGCGGACCTCTTTACTACCGCGGCAGGCAAGACCGTAACAGAGGCTATTACCTACTACGCTGTATTTGCTACTGAAGAAGGTGGAGGAAGCAAGGATATTACATTGGATGCTACCAAAGATACTTCCTTCCCGAAAGATGGGATTACGCTTACTACTTCCAGTGGCGCGTTAGATAATGGCACCGACTATCGTATTTACAAAGGAGCTACTCTAACTATTACTTCATCTGTTGGCGACATGTCATCCATTGCATTTACATTCTCCGGTAGTTATGATGGTGGAGGATGGGAAAGTACATATACTCCGAATGCTGCAACCTGGACGTCTCCTGCGTGTACCTCTGGAAGTAGCGGAAAACAAGCTCGTATCACCAAAATCGTAGTTACCGTAGGCAGTTCTACTTATTCCGACTACAGCCTCACTTGCAGTGGAGTAACTCCGGAACCGGTTTACTACAATATCCGTTTCTACAACAATGGTAATCAAATTGGTGAGCCCCAGAGCGTACTTAAAAACCAACAAGCAGAAGTTCCCACAGGCATCAAGGCTGAGTGCGAGGATTATACATTCGTTGGCTGGTGGACAGCAGAACTCCCTGCTGACAACACCGAGGCTAAGACTTGGGTAACGAACTTCAAGGCTACAAAAGATCAAGACTACTACGCTATCTTCAGCAAGACAGAAGAAGGTCAAGGTGGTGAAGTTGCATTCGATGGCAATACAGGCGGTTCTTATAAGATCTATGCCCAAAAAGACGACACCAAATACTATGCAATTGCTTCCATTAACACCAGCAATAAGTTAGAGACTACCACCGATGAGGCGAAAGCTGCTTCGTTCTCGTTCACAAAAGTTGAAGGAGGCTTTACTATTCAAGCAGGTGAGAAATACTTGGCATACAACGGAAACAGCACAAACGTTGGTCTGAAAGATGATGCTTATACATGGGACATTCAGGCAAGTGAAGCTGGATTCGGTTCATGGCGTGCAATTGCTTCGACTGCAAACACCCGTGCGCTCGTGCTTCGTGTGAATACGTATCAGTCTTTCGGAGCCTATGCTACTTCGAACATCAATGGAACGGAATACTTTGATCTTGAGATTGGTGGCGGTGCACCTGCTGCAACAACTTACTACAGCTCTATCGTAACTTGCGGTGAGACGGCTATCGACAATAACGTAGTTGCTCCGAAGGCGATCAAAGTACTGGAGAACGGTCAAATCGTTATTATCTTGGGCGATCAGAAATATACTATCTTCGGACAGAAGATTCAATAATTTCTCTCGCTAACAACGAATATCGGAAAAAAGAGCGTCTCGGCGCTCTTTTTTTTGTGGTTTACTTGCATATATCAAAAAATTATTGTACTTTTGCACCGCAAAAGTCAATTAACAAATAAAAAACAGATATTACAATGAGAACAAGAATGGTCGCAGGTAACTGGAAGATGAACAAGAACCTGCAAGAAGGTGTAGCTTTGGCTACCGAGTTGAAAGAAGCAGTTAAGAACCCGAATTGCGCAGTAGTGATCGGCACGCCGTTTATTCATCTGGCTACAGTAGCCGAGCTCCTCAAGGGTTCGCCTATCAAAGTAGCAGCTGAGAACTGTGCTGATCATGAGAAGGGTGCCTATACGGGTGAAGTAAGTGCTGAAATGGTGAAATCTACCGGCGCTGAATATGTTATCCTTGGTCACTCCGAGCGTCGTCAATACTACGCTGAGAGCTATGAGATGTTGGCAGAGAAGACCCGCCTCGCTTTGGCGAACGGTCTGAAAGTCATCTTCTGCATCGGCGAGGTAAAAGAAGAGCGTGAAGCAGGCAAGCAGAACGAAGTTGTAAAAGCACAACTGGAGGGTTCTGTATTCGGTCTCACCGCAGAAGAGTGGAAAAACATTACGCTGGCTTATGAACCGGTTTGGGCTATTGGTACAGGTCTAACCGCTACTCCCGCTCAAGCACAAGAGATTCACGCGTACATCCGCTCGCTTGTAGCTGAGAAATTCGGCAAAGAGGCTGCAGAAAACACCACCATCCTCTACGGCGGTAGTTGCAACGAGAAGAACGCAGCAGAACTGTTCGCTTGTCCGGATATCGACGGTGGTCTGATCGGTGGTGCAGCACTGGTAGCAGAGAAATTCCTGGCCATCATCGCTGCTCGCTAACCGGTTTAGAACCGGAGCAAGCCAACCATTCGGACTATGGGACTTATTAAGACCATCAATAGAAACGGCGAGATTCTCACCCCGCGCATCGCGGACAACGTCTTTATGGCAGAAAATGCCACCGTGGTCGGCGATGTGACGGTGGGTGAAGGCTCCAGCCTCTGGTTTAACTCCGTGCTGCGCGGGGATGTCAACACCATCGTCATTGGCAAGCATTGTAATATCCAAGACGGAGCAGTGCTACACACCCTTTATCAGAAATCGACCATCACGCTCGGCGACTTCGTGTCCGTAGGACACAACGTTACGATTCACGGCGCAGACGTTGATAACTACGCCCTCATAGGCATGGGGGCCACCCTACTCGACGGAGCACATGTAGGAGAAGGAGCTATTGTTGCTGCAGGTGCGCTGGTACTCAAAGGCACGCAGATTGGACCTCATGAGATATGGGGAGGAGTTCCGGCAAAATTCATTAAGAAAGCCGACCCCGCTCAAACCGAAGAGATCAACAAGAAAATTGCTAACAACTACGCCATGTACGCAAGTTGGTACAATGCGCCTATCGACGCAATTGATAGTTTATAATTGATAATTGACAATTATGTATAAGCGAATACTTCTTAAATTATCCGGAGAGAGTTTAGCTGGAGAAAACAAGCAAGGCATAGATACCGAGCGTCTGAACCAATACGCAGAGCAAGTGAAAGCCATCGCCCAAAAAGGCGTACAAATCGGCATTGTCATCGGTGGAGGAAACATCTTCCGTGGTTTATCAGGTGCACAACGCGGTTTTGATCGCGTCAAAGGGGATCAGATGGGCATGTTAGCCACCGTCATCAACGCCCTTGCCCTTCAGTCTGCCTTAGAAGCTATCGGCCAACCTGTTCGTGTACTCACTTCCATCCGCATGGAGCCCATCGGCGACTTCTATAGCCCCGCTAAAGCACAACGTCTCTTAGACAAAGGCAATGTGGTGATTCTCGCCGGAGGTACAGGAGCACCCTACTTCACCACCGACACCGGTTCTTCGCTCCGCGCTTTGGAGATCAAAGCAGATGTCATGCTCAAAGGCACGCGCGTAGATGGTATCTACACCGCCGACCCAGAGAAAGACCCGGCTGCTACCAAGTTTACCGAAATCACCTACGACGAGATCATCCGCCGCGGACTCAAAGTGATGGATCAGACAGCTACTGTCATGTGCAAAGAGAACGGAATGCCCATCTACGTCTTTAACATGGATATTCCAGGTAATCTGGAGAAAGTTATCAACGGAGAATCCATCGGTACGCTGGTGACTCCTTAAAATAGATATTCATTATTAATTATTCATTTTTCATTGATACTATGAACGAAGAACTTGAATTGTATCAAAACGCTGCTGAAGAGCAAATGCAGAACTCAGTTGCTCACTTAGACGATGTGCTGCAACATATCCGTGCAGGAAAAGCCAACCCGCGTATCTTGGATCCAATCAAGATAGACTACTATGGATCGATGTCGCCTTTGGCTAACTGCGCGACCATCACTACGCCCGATGCACGCACTATTGCAATCACGCCGTGGGAGAAGAAACTCATCAGTGAGATCGAACGCGCTATCATCAACTCCAACATCGGACTCGCGCCTTCTAATAACGGAGAGACCATCCGTCTTATCCTGCCGCCACTGACCGAAGAGCGTCGTCGCGACCTCTGCAAACAGTGCAAAGGCGAACTCGAAGAGGCAAAGATGTCTATCCGAAACGCACGCCGCGATGCAATCGAGGATTTTAAGAAACTCGTTAAGAACGGCTTAAGCGAAGATATCGAGAAAGACGCTGAAGAGGAAATGCAAAAGACTCACGATAAGTATATCGCGAAAGTAGAAGCCCTCTACGCTGCCAAGGAGAAAGAGATCATGACCGTCTAAGACGGAGCAACTTAGCCATTTGGATAAGTGCGCGGTTTAGTCATTAAATCAACAGGAAGCAGTTACATCGTTCGCATGGACGATGGTTCGGATGTGGAATGCCGTATAAAAGGCAATTTTCGCATTCGGGGTATTCGTAGCACCAATCCCGTCGCTGTAGGCGATTTTGTCTCGGTAGACGGAGAATGGATCACTGACGTAGAGGAGAGGAAGAATTACATCATTCGGCGCTCCACGAATCTCAGCAAAGAGAGTCATATCCTTGCTGCCAACATTGACCAGGTAGCCCTTATTGTTACGATCAATCACCCGGTCACCTCCACTACCTTCATCGATCGGTTTCTCGCTACTTGCGAAGCCTATCGCGTGCCTGCAATTCTTATATTTAATAAGATTGACTTGCTCACGGAAGAAGAATTGGCGCAATTGGCCGACTTGCGAGCTCTATACGAGTCAATTGGCTATGAGACACTATCCATCAGTGCGAAGAATCTAAACAGCGAAGCGATAAACGCCGCTGGCAATGAACGCGAAGCTATAAACGCCCTGCTCGCAGGGCAAACAACCCTTCTGAGCGGTAACTCCGGCGTTGGCAAATCTACCCTTCTCAACGCACTCTTTGGGCGCGAAATGACCCGCACAGGTAAGATTTCCGATGCGCATGATAAAGGAATGCACACCACCACATTCTCCGAGATGTATGCTCTAAACAGTGAAACGATAAACGGCGAAGCCAATAAACTAATAAACCCAACCCAAGGTTGGATTATTGACACCCCGGGTATCAAAGGCTTCGGATCCATCGATTTTGAACGGGAAGAAGTGTCCCATTATTTCAGGGATATCTTTGCCGTCAGCCGTGATTGCCGCTTCGGCAATTGCACCCACACCAACGAACCCGGATGTGCAGTGCAAGAAGCCCTCATCAAAGGAGAGATAGCTATTAGTCGATACGAATCATATCTTTCCTTACTCGGAGACTGCGAGGAAGGGAAATATCGTTAAGAATTCTTTAGGAACCGGTGCTACAATGGTCACCGGTTCTTTTTTTACAGGATGTATAAACGCTATCTGCCGGGCATGCAGACATATACCGCCGTCGGGATTGCTACGCTTAGCGCCGTATTTCAAGTCACCTTTAATAGGACACCCTATTGCCGCTAACTGGCAGCGTATCTGGTGATGTCTACCCGTCTCCAGATTCACCTCCAGAAGGGTGTAATGGTCTCCCCGGGCAAGCGTTCTATAGGTCAAGACAGCCAATTTAGGAGCCTCTCCCCGCCCCTCCCCTGAAGGGGAGGGAGATTTGCAAACATAACTTTTATTTTGTTTCTCGTTCCGCACGAGGTAATTTTCCAGTCGCGCCTCGGGTACTTTCGGAGAACCTTGAACGATAGCCCAGTAGGTCTTTTTAAGACCGCTTTGCTGTAAGACCGTTTCACTGTTAGACCGCTCCGCTGTAAGACTGCTAACGCTGTAGGACGATTTTTCTTTTAACATCTCATTGAGGCGCGTGAGGGCTTTAGATGTTCTGGCGAAAAGCACAACCCCGCTCGTCGGTCGATCCAGACGATGCGTCACTCCTAAAAAGACCTCACCGGGCTTGTTGTACTTCTCTTTGATGTATGCCTTAACGATTTCCGAAAGCGGCGTGTCACCCGTCTTATCGCCCTGCACGATCTCGTTACAGGTCTTGTTGACAGCAATAATATGGTTATCTTCGTATAGTACGGTCATAGTCCACGTTGACGAATTGCTTCATAGATAAACACACCTGCAGCCACGGAGACATTGAGCGACTCGATGGTATTGGTCATCGGAAGACGCACTTTGTCTGTACAGAGTTTGAGGTTCTCTTCGTAAATACCTTTTTCCTCCGAGCCCATAACGATACAAGTCGGCACCGTCATATCGACTTCGGTGTAATTACGATCCGTATGTTCGGTTGCTGCTACGATGCGGAGACCACTATCGCGGAGATATTGAAGCGCGTTCTGCAGATTCTCTACTTTGCAGATCGGTAACGAATGTAAGGCGCCCGCAGAAGCTTTGACGGCATCGCCGTTGATAGCCGCACTTCCGCGCGTACCTATAATAAGCGCGTGTACACCTGCGCAGACACACGTACGAGCGATGGCACCGAAGTTACGTACATCGGTTACGCCATCCAGCATCATCAAGAGCGGCACTTTTCCTTCGTCGTACAGACTCTGCACAAGATTCTCCAGCGGCGTAAATTCTATCGGACTCAAGAAAGCAATTACACCTTGGTGGTTCTTGTCCGTAAACTGGTTCAACTTCTCGAGCGGTACGCGTTGAATCTGCGTTCCTGTTCCTTCTAACTTAATCAGCAACTCTCTGCCGATGGCAGAACTCATATCGCGGCGAATAAGCACTTTGTCGAGCACCTTGCCTGCATCAATCGCTTCCATCACAGCGCGCATACCGAAGATCATTTCTTTCTCCTTCGGACGCTTGGTGTCGTAAGATTTATGATTTATCATAATTTAATATTTTAGCCAATTAATAAATTCCATAGGATCGGTCGTAAAGACCATCGGTTCAGCTACTTGCTTTCCATTCTCATCCAATTGAACATAGAAAGGCTGCGCATTCGCACCAAACTGCTCGCGTTGGATCTGACTATTGCGGTCGCCTACTCCGTCACGCTTGTCATCGACGAACAATTCGATGAAAACGTAGTTCTGCAGACGCGATTTGACGCTGTCATTTGCTAACACAAACGCCTCCATCTTACGGCAGTTCACACATCCATAGCCGGTGAAATCGATGATAATAGGCTTGCCGCTCTGACGCGCATAAGCAAGGCCTTCATCGTAATCATTGAAGACCTCGCGACCCTCAATTTCCATAGGCGGCGCAAAAGCGCTGATCGCTTTCACCGGCGCGCCCCAGAGGCCCGGAACAAGGTATCCGGCAAAAGCTAAAGAAGGAATAATCACCAGCGCACGTATGATCTTACGCGTGGTGGAGACATTTTTGATGTTCCACAAGAGGTAGATTCCGATGCCTGCAAAACATGCGATCCAGATGGCGATGAAGAGCCAGCGGGGCAATATACCCCAGCCATAAGCCAGATCCGCCACAGATAGGAACTTCAGCGAAAGCGCCAACTCCAGGAACGCCAAAACGACCTTAAAACTGGTCATCCAGTCGCCGGACTTAGGAGCCTGTTTGAGCCACTGCGGGAACATAGCGAACAGCGAGAAAGGCAAAGCGAGCGCAACTGCAAAGCCCAACATTCCTATAGCCGGAGCTAATAAAGACTTGCCAGCCGCCTCTACCAACAGCGTGCCGATAATCGGTCCCGTACAGGAGAACGAGACGATAACTAACGTAAACGCCATCAGCAGAATACTCAGGAAACCGCCTGTACTCCGTGCTTTGCTGTCCAATGCCGTGGACCAGCTGTCCGGCAAAGTGATCTCAAACAATCCAAAGAACGAAAGTGCAAAAATCACCAAGATCAGGAAGAAGATGATATTCACAATAGCATTCGTACTCAGTTCATTCAGTGCCGATGCTCCGAAGATGACCGTCACCAATAACCCTAATCCCACGTACAGAATAACGATACTCAGCCCATAAAGAATAGCATCCTTCAGTCCGCCTCCTTTCTTCAAGAAGAAGCTCACCGTCATCGGAATGATCGGCCATACGCAGGGCGTGAAGATAGCTAATAGTCCTCCCAAAAGGCCTAATATAAATATTAGCCATAATGAGCGTTCGGTATCCGAACTCAATGATGACGCTTCGCTTAATGGTGACGCGCTTTCTGCGCTTAATGATGAATATTCCCACACCTCCGGGGCGGTGCACATCTTGTCGTCGCACGCATTGAAGCGAATTGGAGTAAGATCTGTTTTAGCGAGAGTGATGACGAACGAGTCTGCGAACTCTTCGTCAAACTCACGTTCGCCGAACTCAATGATCGTCATGTGCCAACCCGGTTCAATGGTAGCCGTCAGCCGCACGCTGTCACCAATTTCCTCACCGGTCCACTTCACCGGCTGTACCAACTGCGCTGCCGCCATCATAGGCAAAACAGCCAATAAAATACCTAATATTCTTTTCATATGTTGCCGTTTTCTTGTTCTATATATTAATCTCTTGAACTATCAAGATTTACTTGACAGTTGCATTTATTGCAACAATCGTTTAATTTGGTGGCTATTTCCATTTTGGAAACAACCACATTTCATCAAAAGAACTTGCATGTATTTTCTTATATATATGCATTCTAAAAAAATAAATTTCATTTTTTTGAGAGTTGAGCAATTACAAATCCACGGAGGGTGAAATAGTATTTTTCGGAGGGACGATAATTGGCTTTGTATTCGTCATACCTTTGCTGCCAAGCGGCACGTTTTTCGGGGTCGGCGAGTTCGACCTTTGCCTGTTTGGACAGTTGAGCAAAAGAGGTGTTTAACTCACGCTGATGCTGCGTGAGTGAATTCGGATCACGATGTTTTGGGTAATGACTAATGACCGTTTTCCCGTTACGATGGGTAATATACACATCGCTTTCACCATAGATTTTTCCGGACATTTTGTCAATTGTAATATTTAGTTCCGCTTGTGCCATTTTCGTTTTAAAATTTTAGTTGATTATTGTACTAACATTGTAGTAACGTTATACGTCGATGCCGTGTCGTTGCCGTCTCGTTGCCGAGTGAAGAAGGTAAGTGTCTCGTATTTTTCTGCTTATTCTTCGCGTTTGATGTGGGCACCGAGGGCGTTGAGGCGGGACTCGATGTCTTCGTAGCCACGGTCGATCTGATCGATGTGATCGATGCGACTCGTGCCATCGGCACTCATGGCCGCAATAAGCATCGCAATACCTGCACGGATGTCGGGCGAAGTCATGTTATTGCGTTTGAGTTGGCGGGTGTGGTCGTGGCCGACGACTACTGCACGGTGAGGATCACAGAGGATGATCTGCGCGCCCATATCAATCAGTTTATCCACGAAGAAAAGACGGGATTCGAACATCTTCTGGTGAATGAGCACAGAACCTTTTGCCTGTGTGGCTACGACCAAAAGGACAGAGAGCAAGTCGGGGGTGAGTCCCGGCCACGGGGCATCAGCCACCGTTAAAATCGAACCATCCATGAAAGACTCTATTTGGTAATGATCCTGCGCCGGAATGACGAGATCATCCCCTTCTTCCTCAATGCGGATTCCCAAACGGCGGAACGCATCGGGAATAATTCCAAGAACGGAACCAAACCCCACCCCGGAAGGTTCTACGGACGACCACTGGGCGTCCGATCGAGCAGAGCTCTTCACCC
>SAMEA3663084__coassemble_166_pt1 | contig 23545 bp, 23 predicted proteins | sample SAMEA3663084__metabat2_low_PE_028 | metagenome-assembled genome bin SAMEA3663084 (sample SAMEA3663084) | pig gut metagenome | biome: pig gut; feature: pig-associated habitat; material: faeces | place: France | collected 2012 | reverse complement strand
CGTCCAGATGAAGATGCAAGTCTATCCACGCAGGATAGGAATTGGTCTGTTTCATATTCATTTTATAACCAATTGATTTATAGTGGTTTACAAACATGTTATCGGACTCAAGACGGACGCGTCTCAGAGTAATCTCGGAGGCAATACGGACTCAAATCACCGGATTCCTTTTATCTCACTTCTCGTCCGTCAAGGGTGTAGAGTTTATCACCGCGGAGGATGAGGATTTGGTCATTAATAATGACCTTATGGGTGATTGATAATTGGTCATTGGTAATAGGATCGAGGCCTTGGCCGGAGTAGGGCTCTTGGCGGACGATATAGAGGGTGACGACATCATAGTCGTAGCTGACGATGACGAAGGTGCGCGTCGGGACATTGAGATCAAAACTCGGGAGGTTGAACTTATTCGAAACGGCGTACTCTTGGCCATTGTAAGTAAGCGATGTCCAGCCGGTGACAACCGCGCTATCCAATACCAGATAGCGACAAACGTCGATGGAATCGATGATTTCCGGTGCTTGCTCGGGTAGCACTTCTTGGTTTTGGCCCACTCTGAACTGCTCCGACGGAGAGATCTCCGGCACACCGAAATAATTGATAAAACGTCCCGTGACGCCGGACAACGGATCGCCTGCTTTGACGTCAGCGCCATAGCGTTTGCCGGACTGTCCGTCTCCGCGGTCGAAGAGTAACATACTGCCGGTTTCATCGCGGATATAGATGTAGTTATCGTATTTCTTGGTGACGACGACATCGTTTAGATACACGACCGCATGGTCTTCGGATTGTACAGCCTCGGCAATTGATAACGGACATAGGAAATGCAGCAGGATCTGCACTTCGGTTTGTACCTCGCCGCTGGTGAGCAAGAGGGTATCGATGAATCGTCCTTCCGTACATAGGCCAATCGGATTTGCCACTTCATAACGGATGGTCAGTTGGTCGCCGTCGCGGTCTAAAAGTGCCGATGAAATCGAGAAGATATCGCCTTTTTTGAGCGAGACGGAGATGTCTTCGCTCAGTTTATTGGCATTGACCTCGATCGTGCGGGAACCTGTGGCTTCGATGGTGGTGCCGAAGTTAACCAGTGGTGCAACGATAGCGGGGATGTCGCCGATGGCTTCGGTGCGGCGGTAGAGGCAGACAGGCGTCTGGGAACGGTCCTGATAACAAGAGAAAAGCGTCGGGTTATTCGAGGCGTTGTATTGGATGATCTTTGACAGGCTGTTGCCTAAGTTGGTGATGACCGCTTCGCCGCCGTTCTCGATGGCGATAGCCCAATAACCGTAGTTACCATACGTCTTCTCTTCCACTACATCGGTCCATACCGCCAGGCGGTTCTTGGTCTTTCCGCCCGAAGCCACGAGGTAGGCTTCTTCGTAGCGCAGTTCGTCCTGAAAGATAAAAGCTTTTTGTCCGTTCAATTCGGTGATACGAAGGGTATAAATGGCGCTTTCATCGGCATCCACCTGCATCCGGTCGGACGAGTAACGTCCTTTGATGGCATGGATATTATTCACGCTCTCCCATTCGTCGTAATAGCCCATAATCTCGTTCACTCCATCCTTATAGACGCCGAAGATGACCTGGTCGGAGTCCTCGAGTTGCTCGACGGAAGTAACGAGTTGATAAGAATCCGTAGTGAAGGGCGAAGATCCGCCGGATGAAGAGCGAATGGAGATGGTATTGATATAAATGGCATTCTCCGTACACTCCACCCAAAACTTGATTTTACCTGTTTGCGGCACCTCGAACGTGAAGATCGAGTCGCGGTTATAGACACCTTCTCCGCTGGCAGCGGGTTTGGTAATAGGCATGGCTTTCGCTTCGTTATCGCCCACCTGCACCCAAAGGGTGCCTTTGCCTTTGGAACTGTTCTGGCAGAAGTTGACGGTGATGCGACGAACTTCTTCGAAAGTTTGTACGGAAGTAGCTCCTGCACCCGAAGTACCGGTCTTAACCCCGACACCGCAGGAGTAGAGTCGTCCATCAGCCGCCGTGCGACCGGCGTTATATTCAGTAGCGTCTTTATCGCTGATCCAACCGTCCGTGATGCCGTCGCATACGGCGGCATCGACCATACTGGCCCACTTAAGAGAGGTAAATGTATACGTGGTCACACCCGCATAGAGGGAGACCGAACCCAAGAACAAAAGGATAAATGTGAAAATTTTCTTCTCTGCCGCAAGGGCGCGATTAACAAGATTCTTCATGGTATAACTGATTTTGCGGTGCAAAGGTACTTCTTTTTTTTGATATGTGCAAAAAAAACGGCATAAATTTTGTGTAATTCAAAAAAAAACAGTATCTTTGCTGCCGTTTTTGATGCCTATGAATCGAATATTGTGGGTTGATGACGAGATAGACTTGTTACAACCGTATATCATTTATCTGAAAGGAAAGAACTACGAAGTAGTAACCGCCAGCAACGGAGAGGATGCACTGGCTTTAGTCGAGAGTCAAAAGTCGAAAGTCGATAGTCGTCCTTTTGATATCGTGTTCTTGGATGAGAACATGCCGGGTATGTCGGGTCTGGAGACGCTGCAGGAGATCAAGCGTATTCATCCGGAGGTGCCGGTGGTGATGATTACCAAATCGGAAGAGGAACATATCATGGAGCAGGCCATCGGAGAGAAGATCGCCGATTACCTGATTAAACCCGTGAACCCGAGTCAGATTCTGCTTTGCCTGAAGAAACATATTCATCAGCAGTCGATTGTGACGGAGCAGGTGCAGCAGAACTACCGACAGGAATGGAGCGATATATCCTATATGATTGATACGGCGAGTACGATAGAGGAATGGAAAGCGATTGAGCGGACGCTGACAAAATGGGATCTGGAGTTGGAGAACTCCTCTATGCGCTCGATGATCGAGGACCAACGTATTCAGGCCAATGCGGCGTTTGCGAAATGGGTGGCGAAGAATTATACTTCATGGTTTGAGAGTACAGACCGTTTCCCTGACAGAGTACTGAGTACAGACCGGATTACCAGACCGATCATGTCGCAGGATATCATGAAGCATACCGTGTTCCCGCTGTTGGATAAGGGCGAGAAAGTGATGCTATGCGTGATTGATAACTTCCGCTATGACCAATGGAAGACGATTCAACCGCTGCTGAGTGAGTTCTATTCGGTGCAGCATGAGGAGCAGTATCTGTCCATTTTGCCTACGGCAACGCAATATGCCCGCAATGCGATATTCTCGGGTCTAATGCCGTTGCAGATTCAGGAGATGTTCCCGCAATACTGGGTGGAAGAGGGAGATGAGGAGAGCAAGAACCAGTATGAGAAAGAATTGGTGCAGACCCTCTTGGACCGCTATCGCAGGCGGGAGAGTTTTCAATATTGGAAGGTGAACGAGAGTGATTTCTGCGAGCGGGTGACGCAGCAGTTAAAGGGTGTTCAGGCGCCGCTGAGTATCGTGGTGCTGAACTTCATCGATATGTTATCGCATTCGCGCACAGAGAGTAAGATGATGCGGGAGTTGGCCAATGATGAAGCGGCGTATCGGAGTCTGACGCTCAGTTGGTTCCGTCATTCGCCTACGTATGAGTTGCTGCGCCGTGCGGCGGAGTTGGGTTTTACGTTAGTGCTGACGACCGATCATGGTACGACGCGCGTGAAGAATGCCGTACAGATCATCGCCGATAAGAACACGAACACCAATATCCGCTATAAGGTCGGCAAGGCGCTGAATTGCAATTCGAAGAACGTGCTGACGCTGGATCAGCCGAAGCGGGTGGGGTTACCTTGTCCGAACGTAAGCAGCAGTTATGCATTCTGTACGGGCAATGACTTCTTCGCCTATCCGAACCAGTTCAATTACTACGCCCAATACTATCGCAATACGTTCCAGCACGGCGGTGTGTCGCTGGAAGAGATGATTGTGCCGTTAGTGACGTTAATTCCTAAGAAATAAGAAAACATGATGAAGCGTATCTTCATAGCTATCGCCGGACTGTTCATAGTAATGCTGGTGGTGTTGGCAATCGTTCTAAGGCCGATGTTAAGTCATCAGTCCCCTCCGGGTGAGGCGTTTTTAGAGGCGCACCCGCATCGGCTGAGTGTGCTGACGTGGAACACGGCGCGTATGGGCGGGTTTGCCAAACCGGAGGCGAACCGGGTACTGAAGATGTTGCTTAAGCAGGATGCGGATGTGATTTGTCTGCAGGAGGTGGATGTATATAAAGATGAGAAATACCTGACGCTGGGCGACGTGAAGCGTACCTTAGGTAAGAAATATAAGTATTCGTACATCGACTTTGCGATCTATAACAAACGTCATCAGTTCGGTACGATGGTATGGTCGAAATACCCCTTGATCAATAAACAGACGATTCAATACGAGTCGCGCGGGAATATCTCCAATCAATGCGATGTGGTGGTGGGAGCGGATACGATACGATTGATGAACAATCACTTGGAGTCGTATAGTTTCACAGCGGCGGACCTGGATGATCTCGCGCACGTACGCGATAAATGGGAGCGCGCTACGCCTATACGCAATGCGCAGGCTCGTAAGGTGCGTGAGAAGGTGGAGGAGAGTCCTTATCCGGTGATTGTGGTAGGGGATTTCAATGCGAGTCCGCTTAGTTTCGCCTATCGGTATATCCGCAAAGGGATGCACGATGCGTGGTTGGAAACGAGTTGGTTGAAATGGGGCGCGACCTGCCATAAACGGGGTTACGGTGTGCGCATTGATTATATTCTTTCTTCGCCGGAGTTGGTACCTGTCTCGTGTACGATTGAACCGACGAATGCTTCGGATCATTATCCGATGACGGCTACCCTCGCGTGGTAGCCGTCTCGTGTATACGCGTGTCAGACGCGTTTATGATAATGATAGTTATCGAAGTCTTTTCCCTCTGAACTGTCATTGTTTCCGAACCGTTCTTTGAGTCGTTCCCACCAGGTGAAGATCAGGGGTTCTTGCCAGTTCCGTTTTTTCCAGTAGAGGATGAGTAGCCATCCGAAGAGGAATCCGCCGAGGTGGGCGAAATGGGCTACGTGATCGGCCGTCAAACCGGCAACGGAACCTAATCCGGCAAAGAGCTCAACAACCGCATATATAATAACGAATATGCGCGCACGTATGGGCACGGGAATGAAGAGCAGGAACATCGGTACATCGGGGTAAAGCCAACCGAAGGCAAACAGGATACCAAAGACGGCACCGGAAGCTCCGATGGTATTGAGGTAATAGGCATATTGCGTCACTACTTCAGGTCCGTAATGACCGGACAGATCGGATAGCATCGCCATCCAGACCAGTTCTTGCACCAATGCGGCACCTAATCCGCATACCAGATAATAGATGGCGAAGCGTCGAGCACCCCATTCGCGCTCGATCACCGGCGCAAACATCCATACCGCGAACATATTAAAGAAGATATGGCTGAAGTTCGCGTGCAGGAACATGTACGTGATCGGTTGCCAGAAATGGAAGGAGTCTGCGGTGAAATAATGCAAACCGCCGATGGCATTCAGATCGATGCCATGGCCTTTCAAGACGTAAGCCAGCAGAAAAATCAATAAGTTGGCTATTAGCAAATAGCGTGTGGTTGTAGGTAAATTTCTCATAATCGGTTGCAAAAGTACTACTTTTTCACGGAATAATCACACAAAAAGTACACCAAAATACGAAAAAAGCGCTTTTTTTTACTAAAAATGCAATTTTTTTTCAAAAAATATTTGGTATATAAAGATTTTTTAGTAATTTTGCAAGCGTATTTTGAAAAAAAGAAACACATAGTTCACATTATTAATAACTTAAAAAACACAAAAGTATGAACAAATCAGAACTTATTAAGGCAGCAGCAGCTAAGGCTGAGGTTTCGAACGCATTGGCAGCAAAGGTTCTCGACGCAGCTATCGAGGCTACCATTGAGGCAGTTAAGAAGGGCGAAGGTGTACAGATTATAGGTCTTGCTACGATCGCAGTTAAGAATCAGGCAGCTCGCACGGCTAAGAACCCGCGTACCGGTGCCGTTGTTAACGTTCCGGCAAAGAAAGTTGTTAAGATCAAAGCTGGTGCTAAATTGGCTCTCTAATCGAGCTATATGGCTTAGCAAACGAGTTGCTCCTTCATTTGAGCAACTCGTTTTGTGTCTTTTCTAAAATAATTGACTCATGTTGAATATTATTCTCAGCGGTGCTCCGGGTAGTGGAAAGGGTACCCAATCGGACTTGTTAGTTAAGAAATACGGTATGCAGCACCTGTCAACGGGTGACGTGCTTCGCGCCGAGATTGCAACCGGCAGTGCATTAGGTCATCAGATTGATGCGCTTATCTCGAAAGGTAATTTAGTTCCGGATGATATGATGTACGGCGTGATAGAGAATTATATCGCTTCGCTCCCGAAGGACTGTAAGGGTACGATCTTTGACGGATACCCCCGTACGGTAGCGCAAGCAGCAGCGCTTACTCATCTATTGAAGAAATACAACATGGATGCGATCATGATTGACCTGCTGGTGGACGAGCAGTTGTTGATTCAGCGTCTGATTGATCGCGGTAAAGTGAGCGGTAGAGCGGATGACAACCTCAATACGATTCGTCACCGCATCGCAGTATATCATAACCAAACCGAACCTATTGCGCATTACTATCTGCATAAAGGTAATTATTTCGCCGTGAACGGTAATCAAACCATGGCGGATGTGTTCCTGCAGATCATGCGTATTGTCGACCGAGAGTCGAAAAAATAAATCTTATGGCAGCTAACTTCATCGATTACGTTAAGATCTACTGCCGCTCGGGTAAGGGCGGTGCGGGTTGTATGCACCTTCATCGCGCGAAGTACCTTCCGAAAGGCGGTCCGGACGGCGGTGACGGCGGTAAAGGCGGTTCGGTCATCCTGCGTGGCAATCGCAATCTCTGGACCCTGTTGCACCTCAAATACCAGAAGCATATCATGGCGACCGACGGCGGCAAAGGAGGTCAGAGTCGTTCGTTCGGTAAGGACGGCGAAGATAAGATCATCGAAGTGCCCTGCGGTACCGTGGTCTATGACGGCGAGACAGGAGAGTATATCTGTGAGGTGAAGGAGCATAAGGAGCAGGTGGTGCTGCTCAAAGGTGGTCGTGGCGGTTTGGGTAACTGGCATTTCCGTACGGCTACGAATCAGGCCCCTCGTTACGCGCAGCCGGGTGAACCCGCGCAGGAGCGGACGGTAATCATGCAGTTGAAAGTGCTGGCTGATGTGGGTCTGGTAGGGTTCCCCAATGCGGGTAAATCGACTTTGCTGAGCGTGGTATCGGCTGCCAAACCCGAGATCGCGGATTATCCGTTTACTACCCTTACGCCGCAGTTAGGCATCGTCTCGTATCGCGACGGCCGTTCGTTCTGTATGGCCGATATCCCGGGTATCATTGAAGGTGCCGCAGAAGGCAAAGGCTTAGGTCTGCGCTTCTTGCGTCATATCGAGCGCAATGCGGTGCTGCTCTTCATGGTGCCGGCGACGAGTAAGGATATCATCGCGGAATATGAGATCCTGCTGCATGAATTGGAGAAATACAACCCCGAACTGCTGACCAAAGCGCGTATCTTGGCTGTCACGAAATGCGACCTGCCACGCGTAGACGAGGAGGGAAAGGAACTGCCGGCTATCGATTATAAGAAACTGAGCAAGAAATTAGGTATCGAAGTGCTACCGATCTCCTCGATCGCAGGGCTGGGTATCGACGAACTGAAGGATGCCCTTTGGACGGAGTTGAACAAGGAGCAGAATCAGGTGATTGAGATATCTCATGCGCCGATTGATATCACGCGCATCGAGTCCGAAGAGCCTGAGGTTATGGAGGAAACGGAAGAAGAGGGCACCATCTATCTCAATGAGGTAGAGGAAGAATGGGACCTCGATAAATACAAAGGTATCGGTTGGGACACCGAATAGCATTCGGACGCAGATACGCTATGCAGCATACTTTCTACGATAGGATGATTGAATGGCGTGAACGCCATATCAGCGAGAAGCACTTGGTGCTCCTCCTATCGTTTTTTGTAGGCGCATTTTCTGCGGCGGCAGCCGGTTTGCTGAAGTCGTTTATTCATATCATCCAGCAGTTGGTCGAGGGGCACTTGATTGCCGGCGGACATACCTGGTGGTATTTGATTACACCGGTGATCGGTATCACTCTGGCGGCGCTGTTCGTCAAGTACATCGTGCGGGACGATATTTCGCACGGTATCACGAAGATTCTCTATGCGATCTCGCAGCGTAAGTCTATTATCAAGCCGCATAATATGTGGTCTTCCGTTGTCGGTTCGGGGCTTACCATCGGTTTCGGTGGTTCAGTCGGAGCTGAGGCACCTATCGTATTGACAGGTGCAGCCATCGGATCGAATCTGGCGAAGGCTTTTCGTTTGAACCAGAAGACGATGATGCTGATGATCGGTTGCGGTGCAGCGGGTGCTATCGGCGGTATCTTCAAAGCGCCTATTGCCGGTTTGGTCTTTACGCTGGAAGTGCTGATGATGGATCTGACAATGACTTCAGTGGCGCCGTTATTGATCTCTTCTGTCACGGCTACGGCTATCTCCTATCTACTGACGGGAGTGGATCCTATGTTCCCGATCGAAGCGGCTGATCCTTTCCTGGTCAAGCGTATTCCCTGGTACCTGATTTTAGGTGCTATATGCGGTCTGGTCAGTCTGTACTTCACTCGCGGAATGAATCATCTTGAGCAATGGATGAAACATTCGATTCAGTCGATGTGGGGTAAGTTGCTGGTTGGTGGGGCTACGCTGAGTATGCTGATCTTCCTCTTCCCGCCGTTGTATGGTGAGGGTTATGATGTAATTCGTCAGTTGATTAACGGCGACTGCACGACAGCGATTGTGAATAGTCCGCTTTCGCAGTTCTTTTCCTTTAATCCGCAACTGGTGTTGGTGGGTTATTTTGTAGCCATCATCCTGTTGAAGATCGTTGCTTCGGTAGCAACGAATGGTGCCGGCGGCGTGGGAGGTATCTTCGCACCTTCGCTCTTCATGGGTGCAATCGTCGGTTTTGTCACGGCGCGACTGATGAGTATGATGGGTCTTTCCGTATCGGAGGCGAACTTTGCTTTAGTGGGCATGGCGGGTCTGATGTCCGGAGTGATGCATGCACCGCTGACAGGTATCTTCCTGATTGCTGAATTGACGGGTGGGTATCACTTGTTCATGCCGCTGATGATCGTGAGTGTGATCTCCTATCTGACGATCATGTTGTTTGAGCCTCACTCGCTGTATGCTATGCGTTTGGCGCAGAAGGGCGAACTGCTTACCCATAATAAAGATCGTAACGTATTGACCTTGTTGAAGATGGATAGTGTCTTAGAGACCGATTTCATCACTATCTTCCCGGAGATGACGCTCGGACAACTGGTGAAGGTGATCTCCACCAGCCACAGAAATGTGTTTCCGGTAGTTGATAACGACGGTCACTTACGCGGTATTTTGCTGTTGGATGAGGTGCGCAATATTATGTTCCAACCGCGTTTATACAAGCGCTTTACGGTGGAGCAGTTGATGACTTCTCCGGCAGCAGTGCTATCCTCCAATATGCCGATGGAGAAGGTGATGGAGACCTTTGAGGATACCGGGGCATGGAACTTACCGGTTGTGGATGAGGAACGTAAGTATCTGGGCTTCGTCTCCAAATCGAAGATCTTCAATTCCTATCGCCACGTGTTAGTCCATTTCAGCGAAGAATAACCATGCGCCCAATCCGATTCGTTTTCTTGGTTTAATGCTGGCTATCGGGTATCGGATTCGGCTATTCGTGGGATGTTCTCAGTGCGTATTCTACCAATTGGAATATCTCGTTATAAACGGGGAAAAACGATGTGAGCAAGGTGTTTTTGAAAGCAAAAAGCAAAAAAAAACGCTTTTAAGCAAAAAAATCACCCAAAAATTTGCGTAATTCAGAAAAAAGCAGTACTTTTGCAGCCGCTTTTGAAGCGAGGGTGCCATCGTATAACGGTTAGTACTCAAGATTTTCATTCTTGCAATAGGGGTTCGATTCCCCTTGGCACTACGAAATGACCTTCCCTAAAGTCACTTTCCGAAGCTGATCCTCTCAAGGCTAAGGAAGATTTGAAAACAAAGTCCGCGAGTCGGACACCAAAACAACAACAAAGATGGCAAATCACAAAAGCTCTTTGAAGCGTATTCGCCAAACGGCAGCGCGCAAAGCACACAATCATTATTATGCAAAAACCGCACGTAATGCAGTGCGCGATTTGCGCAAGACGACCGACAAAGCTGCAGCAGCTGCTGCTCTTCCGAAGGTAAGTTCTATGCTCGACAAACTGGCTAAGCGTCACATTATTCATACCAACAAGGCGGCTAACCTCAAATCGAAGCTCGCTCGTATGATTAACAAACTCGCTTAATATACGCAGTTAGGTCAAAACGGAAGAATCGCATCGCCGCGGTTCTTCTTTTTTTATACATAAAATGCAGTAAAATTTGCATATATCGAAAAAAAGCAGTACTTTTGCCGTCGATTTTGATACAAATGTTAAGATGAAAGAGAATAATATTCCTATTGTTGACTGTCCGTATGGTGACTATATGATCGGTGATGCGAGTGGTAAACTGATGAATGAGTACGGTCGCTATCCGTGTAAGATCAAGTGCGGTGTATATGCTTTTTTGGTGCGTGGTACAGTTCGTGCTACGATCAATGTGACGGATTATGAGTTCAAGCAAAATGATATCTTGTTACTGGAGCCCGGCAGTTTCCTTTTTATTCGCGAGTGTTCGTATGATGCGCTGGTATATTGGATTGTGTTCGGCAGTAAGTTCCTGGAGAAGCACACGGTGAATAACAAGATGTCGCTTTCGGCGCTGCAGTTGCATTCTCCGAAACTGAGTGTCAGTGAGAACCATGCGGAAGTGATTTGTTCGATGTATGACACGATAGTCAAGGCGCTGAACGCGCAGCCGACGATGTTGGATAGCGAGAAGATGGTTCATATCTTCAATCTGTTACAGACGAGTTACGCCAAGTATGCGCATGAGCAGGATGAGTACCTCGTTAAGCCGATGGACCGTAAGACGGAGATTTATCAGGAGTATTGCCAATTGGTGCTGAAACATTATCAGGAATGGCATCACGTCAGTCAGTACGCCGATGCGATGCGCTTGACTTTGCCGCACTTATGCTCGACGATCAAATCCGTCGGCGCACGTACGGCCGGCGATATCATCATCGAAGCCATCATTACGGACGCGAAGAGTCAATTGAAGATCACGAATCTGCAGATCAAAGAGATTGCTTTGAGTTTAGGTTTTGATAATGTGGCTTTCTTCAATCGCTTCTTCAAGAGCCATGTGGGAGTAACCCCGAAGGCTTATAGAAACGCATAATGTGTTTCAGTTGAAGGTTTAAAGTTTAAAGTTGAAAGTTGAAAGATAAAGGACGCTGATCAGCGTCCTTTATACATTTCTTCGTAATATTTCTCGTATTCTCCGGAGGTGATGTTATCAAGCCATTCCTGATTGTCAAGATACCACTGAACGGTTTTCTCAATGCCTTCTTCGAACTGGAGAGAGGGTTCCCATCCTAACTCACGTTGTAACTTCGTGGAGTCGATGGCGTAACGCATATCGTGTCCCGCACGGTCGGTAACAAAGGTGATGAGGTCGAGGTCCGCTCCTTCCGGACGGCCTAACAGACGGTCTACGGTCTTGATGACAGTCTTGATGATATCGATGTTCTTCCACTCGTTGAAGCCGCCGATGTTATAAGTCTCGGCGATGGTTCCTTTATGGAAGATCAGGTCTATGGCGCGAGCGTGATCCACCACGTACAGCCAGTCGCGTACGTTTTCACCCTTACCATAGACAGGCAGCGGCTTGCGATGACGGATATTATTAATGAAGAGCGGAATCAGTTTCTCGGGGAACTGATAGGGGCCGTAGTTATTCGAGCAGTTCGTCACGATAGTAGGCATGCCATAGGTGTCATGGAATGCGCGCACGAAGTGGTCAGACGATGCTTTCGAGGCAGAGTACGGAGAGTGGGGATTGTACTTGGTGGTCTCATAGAAGAAATCCTCCCCATACGCCAGGTGATGTTCACCAGACGACGCTTTGGTGGTGAAAGGCGGTTCGATACCTTCGGGGTGCGTCAGTTGAAGTGCACCATATACCTCATCTGTGGAGATATGATAGAAACGCTTGCCTTCGTATTTCTCAGGCAGGGATTCCCAGTATAGTTTGGCAGCCTGCAACATCGAGAGCGTACCCATTACGTTCGTGCGTGCGAAAGTGAAGGGATCCTTGATGGAGCGGTCCACATGACTCTCTGCAGCCAAATGAATCACACCGGTCACATGCTCTTCCTGCATCAACGCATAGATGGTTTCGAAATCACAGATATCGGCACGCACGAAGCGATAGTTCGGTTTGTCCTCAATATCCTTGAGGTTCGCCAGATTTCCTGCGTACGTCAGTTTATCCACATTGATGATACGATAGTCCGGATATTTATTCACGAACAAGCGCACTACGTGACTTCCGATAAATCCGGCTCCACCGGTGATGATGATAGATTGCATATAATGAATAATTAATAATTAACAATGAATATATCGTTGCTACAACACGTACCGTACTTGTTTAAAATGATATATTCGTTCTTTGTTATTTTTGTCTTTTAGGACGATCTCACCTGTCGGCAAGACGTCTATGATGCGGGCTTCAAAACGCCCATTTTGATCTTCGTACGCATACCATCCTTCTCGGCGATAGAGATGGTCTTTGTATTTGGACCAGATACGCTCTTCTGGCTCATTCAGTACGGCCTTCACCTCTTCGAAAAGATCCTTCATGAGTTGGTCTATATCGTACGTTTTGCCGGTGATCTGTTTCAGCGAAATAGGATTGGGTGCATCGGATGTAAACTTCGTCTGATTCACGTTCAGTCCGACACCGGCGATTGAGTATTTGACTATAGAACCCACGATGGCGTTTTCCAATAAAATGCCCGCCAATTTCTTGTCCTGGTAATAGATGTCGTTTGGCCATTTAATGGTAAAGGGTTCACCTATTAGTCGTATGATGGCTACGCTAACTGCTATATTCAGGAAATATAGATTTTTGTTAGGTAGCAAGATCGAACAGATCAAGTTTTTATCGGGTTCGCTTTCCCATCCGTTTCCTGTCTGTCCGCGACCGGCAGTCTGGTAGCCGGCATACAGAAACAGTTCCTCTTCCGGCCACTCCCCTTTTGCCAGCAACTCGCGCATGAGCGTGTTGGTACTATTGGTGCTTCTTATATACATCGAGCAGGTATTGCTGAATGACGGTTTGTATGTTTCGTGCTTTCCCCGGTGCGGAGTTGATGAGGATAGCGAACACCCAAGTGTCTCCATTCGGCGCATCAATATATCCGGCGAAGTTCTTCGTTCCGGCTATCGTTCCGCTCTTGGCGTGAATACGTCCCTCCAAGGCCGTGTTGGGACAGAGGCTCTTGAGCGTGCCGGACTGACCGCTTACAGGGAGCGAAGCTATCCATGCATCCGCATTCGAACTGCGATACATGATCGTCAGCAGTTGCACGAAGGCCTTAGCGCTAACGGCATCTTGAGGCGCCAGTCCACAACCGTCTTTGATGATCGCGTTTTGTATCGTCACTCCTCTGCGGCGCCAATAGTCTTTGAGCAAATCCTGGCTGTTATGAATCGTACCCGGCAAGGTATAACGGGCACCTAAATAACGGAACAGCGCCTCGGCATAGAGGTTATTGCTATTCATGTTGGTCTCTTTAAGCAGTTCCGAAAGGGGTTCGGAGTAGTGCGTATATATCTCCTGACGCGGTAACTGCATGGGGAAATAGTCGGGTTCATACCGCGGTTCTTTCTTCACTTCTATCCCCGCTTCTCGCAGTCGTGTTGTGAAATGACGGGCTAAGAGCAGACCGGGATTAGGCAGGTCGCCTTTGACACCGAAGGTACCTAAGTTAGAAGGTACCGCACCGGTGAGGTAGCGTTCGTTGCTGTACGGTAAACCGCTCACGAAAGCTCCGTCGTAGGTGATCTTATCGCATCGGATGCGGTTGATGAACCGGATATCCGGTACTTTGGGTTCGGTCTTTACTACAGTTGCTACGCTTCCCGGAACTCCGCTTTGCAGCACGATGTTCATCGTGTTACCATAGTAATTGAGGGCGAAGATCCCCGGTGCGTAGTAGTTACCGGCATCCTCACAGAGCCAGTTCGGATTCTGCGCTTCACCGTCTAACATCGTCATGTCGGCAATGACAGCGCCGTTGATGCGTTGTATGCCTGCCGCCCGAACAGCTTTCACCCATTGCGTGAGAAAACCATTCTTTCCTTGCCATCCTAATGAAGGGTCACATCCTCCGCGGATATACAGATTACCATTCAGTACTCCGTTTTGGATGGAGCCGGTGTATTCGAGAATGGTAGGGAAACGAAAACCGGGTCCCATGATCTCGAGTGCAGCACCGGTCGTCAGTAACTTCATCACTGACGCCGGTGGCACTACGTGTTCCTCCCGATAACTATCTATTACTTCGCCTGTGTTGAGGTTCTGTACATAGACGGACATGTTGGCTTGTCCTGTGATCGGATGGGTCAACAGGATATTGATGGATAATATGAGCGAAAGGATACTCATTTACTCAGATACTCGTGCATTGCTTTGGCGGCTTTGCGACCATCCGACATCGCGAGGATGACGGTAGCGCCTCCGCGGACTATATCGCCTCCGGCGAAGAGGGTCGGGATGGCGGATTGCATGCCTTCGTTCACGACGATCGTTCCTTTCTTACTTATCTCGAGTCCTTCGACGGATGACGGGATAAGCGGGTTAGGTGAAACACCTACTGCTACGATGACGAGGTCCACCGGAATGGTGATAGTCTTGCCTTCTACCGGCACCGGACTACGGCGACCCGATTCATCGGGCTCGCCCAACTCCATCACTTGCAGCACGGCTTCGCATACACGACCGTTCTCGTCCGCATGATACTCAATCGGATTATGAAGTGTGAGGAATTCGATTCCTTCCTGTTTAGCGTGGTGTACTTCTTCCACACGCGCCGGCATCTCTTCTTCCGAACGACGATAAACGATCATCGCACGCTCGGCGCCAAGACGTTTAGCCGTACGTACTGCGTCCATGGCCGTGTTACCACCACCGATAACGGCTACGTTCTTGCCGTATAGCAGCGGCGTGTCGGTAGCCGGATTCGAAGCGTCCATGAGGTTGACGCGGGTGAGATATTCGTTGCAGGAGAGGACACCATTGAGGTTCTCGCCCGGGATGTTCATAAAGCGCGGAAGACCGGCTCCTGAACCGACGAAGATACCCTTGAAGCCTTGTGCCTCCAGTTCTTTGACAGAAATTGTCTTTCCGATGATCGTATCTGTATGGAACTGCACGCCTAACGCACGAAGGCCATCTATTTCCGTATCCACAATGCTATTCGGGAGGCGGAACTCCGGAATACCATATTTGAGTACGCCGCCGATCTCGTGCAGTGCTTCGAAGACATGTACTTCGTAGCCGTATTTGGCCGCATCTCCGGCAAAGGTCAGGCCTGCAGGACCGGAGCCGACGACGGCTATTTTAGAAACCCCACTCCCGTCTCCCCTCAAGGGAGAAGCCCCCTCTCTTGAGGAGAGGGTTGGGGTGAGGTTTGTTTGCGCATTTGCGTAATCGGCGCAGAAGCGCTCGAGGTAGCCGATGGCTACTGCAGGGTGACCCATTTTGAGATGAATACATTGACTCTCGCATTGTTTCTCTTGCGGGCACACACGACCACATACGGCGGGCAGAGACGAACTCTCTTTGATGATGGCTGCCGCACCGAGGATGTCGCCTTTCTCAAGCGTCTTGATGAAACCCGGGATGTTGATATTCACCGGACAACCCTGCACACAGGTCGGATTCTTGCAGTTGAGACAACGATGGGATTCGGTGATTGCCTGTTCGAAGGTCAGACCTTGGTTGACTTCCTCGTGGAGCGATTTTACGCGCACTTCCGGACGCAACTCCGGCATTTGTACACGGGGTATCGCTACGCGGTCTTTTGGTTTTCCTTCGAAGGGGGAGACCTCAATAGCCTCAGTCACCGTTGCCGTGTCGTTGCCGTGTCGTTGCCGTGTTGTTGCCGTGTTTGAGTCGTAGTTGCCTGCTTGATAGGCCGCAAGAGCCTCGGTTTCTTCGGCTTTGTATGACTTCATTCGGCTGAGCATCTCATCCCAGTTGACGGCATGCGCATCGAACTCCGGTCCATCGACACAGACGAACTTGGTTTTGCCACCTACGGTAACACGGCACGCGCCGCACATTCCGGTTCCATCAACCATGATGGTGTTGAGCGAAGCTTCCGTCGGGATATTGTATTTGGCAGTTGTCAGGGCGACGAACTTCATCATGATTGCCGGGCCGATGGTGATACATTTATTAACGGTCTCGCGGTTGATCACTTCTTCGACACCTACGGTCACGACGCCTTGTTTGCCCATAGAGCCATCGTCAGTCATGACGATAAGTTCATCGGACCACTGCGCGAGTTCCTCTTTCAGAATGATGAGGTCTTTGTTACGCGCGGCGAGGACAGTAATGACTTTGTTTCCGGCTTTCTTGAGTGCTTCGGCGATCGGCAGCATCGGCGCAGCGCCTACACCACCGCAGGCACAAACGACCGTTCCGTATTTCTCGATACGTGTTGCGCGACCGAGCGGTCCGACGATGTCATGTAAGCACTCACCGGGTTCCATCGCCAGCAGTTTATGCGTCGAGACGCCGATACGTTGAACCACCAGAGTGATAGTACCTTTTTCAACATCCGCGCCGGCAATGGTCAACGGAACACGTTCCGAGAGAGCATCCACGCGGATGATGACAAAATGGCCGGCTCTACGGCTACGGGCAATAAGCGGAGCTTCAACTACGAGCTCCGCTACATTGTCCGAAAAAAATCTTTTAGAAAGAATTCTATTCATTAGAAATGTTTGGTTTCTTTACCTACGATCGAGGAAAGGAGGTTATTCGCCAGACGGCTTGCACCGAAGCGGAACCACTCGTTGTTGAGCCATTCTTCGCCCAGGATCTCTTTCACCAGAGTGAAGTGCTGAACTGCTTCGTCGGTAGTCGATACGCCACCGGCAGGTTTGTAACCCATCTTGATACCGGTTTTCTCTTTCCAAGCCTTGATTGCGTGGCACATCACGAACGTAGCCTCCGGCGTAGCGTTCACAGCGATCTTACCGGTAGAGGTCTTGATGAAGTCGCAACCGGCAGCCATGGAGAGGATCGAAGCTTTCCAGATATTCTCCGCCGTGTTGAGCATTCCGGTCTCGAGAATGACTTTGAGGTGCTTATCTCCGCAAACGGCTTTGAGTTCGCTTATTTCGTCGAAGCACTCCTGATAGTTGCCCTCCAGGAACTTCCCTACGGAAAGCACGATGTCGATCTCAGTTGCACCGGCTTTGAGAGCCATAGCGGTCTCTGCGACCTTGACCTCCAGGAAGGTCTGCGAGGAAGGAAAGCCGCCGCTGACACAAGCGATGTTGAACTTCGGATCTTTGAGCGCTTTGCGAACGTATTCCGCCATAGCGGGATAAACGCAGATAGCAGCTACGTTGGGGATACCCGGGAATTTCTCCTCGAAGGTATTGACAGCGTTCGCCATCTTCTCTACTTTGGCGATCGTATCGTCGGCGCTGAGGGTGGTGTAGTCAATCTGGTGAAGACATTCTTTCCACACCTCGACGTTATTATTCTCCGCAAAATGCTTTGCTTCGATGTCAGCTACTTGAGCTTTCACTTGCTCATCGGTAAACGGGCAGGGGTACTGCGCGAATAATTCTTCAAAATTCATACAGTTGGTATTTTAATGGTTAAACTTTTTTTTCTTTGGATTTTTTTGTCTTCGGAGCTTTCTCCTTCTGCGCTTTTGCGGGTTTCGGTGCCTTTACATCGGCCAAACGTCCGAGGATGGTCTCATTGCCCTTGACGTGCTCACCTACTTGAACGAACATCTCCGTGTCGAGAGGTAAGTACATATCGACACGCGACCCGAGTTTGATGAAGCCGAGGTGGGTGTTACGGTGCGCAACATGTCCGGGTTTGGCATAGGTGACAATACGCCGTGCCATAGCACCGGCAATCTGCCGAACCGCGATCTGCACTTTGGACGGTGTCTCAATCACTACGAGCGAACGTTCATTCTCCGTACTCGACTTCGGCAACCATGCTCCTTTATGATGTCCTTTCTGATGCTCACTTACCAAAACCGTGCCCTCAATCGGATACCAGTTGGCATGTACATTAAACGGGGACATGAAAATGGAGACTTGGAGTTTCTTCTCATGGAAATACTCGTTCTCCTCGGTGGGTTCTACTACTACCACACGTCCGTCCGCGGGAGCGATAAGGAAATTCGGATCATCGATCTCGAGCACGCGAACGGGGTTGCGGAAGAAATAGGTAACGAACACCAGCAACAAGGCAGTCAGCGCCAATGTGACAGCGAACGCCCAATGCGGGAAATAAATGTACATAGGCACATTAATCATAAAGAGCAGCAGTACCGTGCTGACAATCAAGCCGCGCCCTTCTCTGTGTATTCTTGGTCTTTTCATATGAAGTATTCAGTATTCAGTATTCAGTATTCAGTGTTCAGCGAGTTATTGCCACTGGCTATAGGGGAACTGCGCCAACATATCCGCTGCCTGGTCCAGCCCGTCTTGCAACTTCTTACCAATCATCATCTTAAACATCATCGGGATATCGGCCTTTACGGTCAGTTTGATACGCGTATCATTGGGCGCCAACTCCTTGAGCTGAATCCAGAAATTGGCATCCATCGGAATACCTTCCGCTCCGAACTTCACCGTGTCGTTCTCAATCCGGTCGACGATAGCAATCGTGATTTTCTGGGCCAAACCGTCCACTTTAATGCGAACGCGGTCCGGCTCAATCTCCATTTCCTGAATCTTATCTTTAGGAATCATATCGCGCACCCGCTCCAGATTCTGCAGGTTGCTCATTACCCGATAAATCTGTTGCGCGGAACAAGGCGCAGAAGTAATCTTACTTTCGTATTTCGTTTCACTCATGATGCGTATGAATCAATTAGCGCGCAAAGTTACGGAAAAAATTGCATATATGCAAATTTTTAAATCGTAATTTTGCTTTTTTAATTTTTCTGCAGGCGTTTTAGGTATTTTTGCACTTCCAAGTTCGTTTTACGAATACGTTTTTCCAATTCGTTCACATCGGAGATGACGATCTGTAAATGGTCTGCCCGTTCTAATGCTTCATTTCCTTTGATGCGCAAGTCCGCCAACTGTTGGTCGCTCAGTCGTTTGCCTTCTTTATACACGATCAGATCCTGTCCGTCATCGCGCACCATGATTCTCAGGTCATAATTCGGGTTCTTGAGCCGGTTGTTCCGGATGACGTAGTATCCGTGGTCCTGATATTTCTCGTTTTTCTCATAACTAAAGAGCGCAATCAGACTATCCGACACGGGTAACAGGGCGTCTAACTGCTTCTGATAGTAGCTTAAGGTACGTTCCTGATCGAACAAACCAATGGAGTCTTTCTCGTGCTTCTGCGCGCGATAAGTCTCCAATCGCGAGGGTTTGTTGCAACTTAACAAACACCCGATTGCTAAAAATAAAATAACCGCTTTTTTCATATCGGCTGCAAAAGTACTGTTTTTTGTTGCTTATTATTGTTCTACTTCACCTTTCCAGGAGTTGAAGCCCGTGTTGAGTTCTACGACTTGGTAGCCGTGTTGGGCGAGTTGCATGGCGGCCTTTTTGCTTCTCCTGCCTGAACGGCAGTAGAGCGCAATGGTTTTGTCTTTTGGAAGCAGTTGCTCTGCTTTCTGCATAAAGTCGGCTTGCGTTACATCAATGAGTAGCGCGTTAGGGATATGTCCTTGCGTGTATTCGTTGGCTGTTCTGACATCCAAGCGAACGACGGTGGTATCTTCAATGACCTGCGCAAAAGTCTCTGCATCCACCGAGCGGAAGTCAGCAGCCTTGCAGCCCACAAAACTCATTAGGCAAAGTAGGATAGAAAAGTGTTTCATGATGTTATGGCAGTTATGCGTTTTTACTTGAGTAGGATATATGCCAGACTGGCGGCGCTGATGATGATCCATAGCAGGATACCTTGCAGCAAGGGGCGGATACCTACGGATTTGATGACATCTACGGATAGGGAGGCACCGATAAAGAACATGGTGATAATGAGTCCTTTGCGTGCAATATCTGCAATGAACTTACCTACTTCGGGATAGTCTGCGAGAAGGTAGGTGTTGATGAGCATGGCGACGATAAAGAACAAGATAAACCATGGGATAGTAATCTTCTTGCCGTCGCTGCGGAAAATGACCGAGGTAACCAATGCTAATGGGATGATCCACAAGGCACGAGTGAGCTTGATGGTGGTAGCCACTTGCAGGGCTTCTTCGCCATAAGCCGCTCCTGCTCCCACTACCGAACTGGTATCATGGATAGCAATAGCCGCCCATGTGCCGAAATCATGTTGGCTTAGTCCCAACCAATGACCCAAAGCGGGAAAAAGGAAAAGACCTATCGCATTGAGGATAAACACGGTAGCTAATGCCATGGACATATCGGTGTCTTTGGCCTTGATGATCGGTCCTACCGCAGCGATGGCACTACCGCCGCAGATGGCTGTGCCTGAACTAATAAGGTAGGAGGTGTTTCGGTTGAGTTTCAACACTTTGCAGCCAATAAACATACCGATAACCAAGGTGCCTATGACCGATATAATCGTAAATAACATGCCTTCCTTACCGGATGCGAGTGAGGCTTGAAGGTTCATTCCAAAGCCCAAACCGATGACGGAGTATTGGAGGAGTTTCTTGGATATGTTCTTATTGAATGTGGGGTATGCTTGTCCGCAAAGCAGGGCAAAGACTAAGCCAATAAACAGCACCACGGGTGGAGTGACCCACGTCGAAAGGAAACGGAGCGCAGGGATATAATCGCAAAGAAGACACAGCGTGATAATGGATAGCAGAGCGATATAAATATGTCGGTTGTATTTGTGAAGCATGGGGTTAATTATGAATTAAATTAGTATGAAAGATAAAAATAAAATTATTCTAACGGGTATTATTTGTTAATTCCTGTTTTATAAAAACTGCGGCAAAGGTACTGCTTTTTTGCGATATATGCAAAAAAAATCGCTATTCAGGCGATTTTTTTAGGGGGTTATGGGTAATATACTGCATCTATCAGGCATACGAATGCAGACCTATTATAATACTCTTTCGCATATATTTGGTAATATTTTCTTTCATTCTCTTATTGTTTTTTTTGTTACATTGAACATTTATAGAAGTCCCAACTTGCCGAACAAAATAGTCTCAACTTGCCGAATTCCGCCAAAATATTTGCGTAATTCATTTTTTTTAGTACTTTTGCACTCGAAATAAAAAATTAAAGTTATGAAAGACTACAAACAACGCATTGCAGATCAAATGCTGGAGATCAAAATGGCCGGCAAAGGAGCAGTTCTCATCGTTGGGCCTAAGTGGTGTGGGAAGACAACCACAGCCAAACAGCAATCGCGTAGCATCCTGGATTTAAGCAAGAGACTTGTTCTGGAACATCTGCCTTCCGGTCGGTTTTGAACTGGTTGATCAATAGAAAGTTTTAATGAAAACAAGCGCGTTATCCTTATTTTAGCCGCTCGAAAATCGAAAAAATAAACAAAAATCGCCGCCAGAACGTCGATTTCCAGCAAAACTCTTGCTTGTTTCGAAAAAAAGTAGTATCTTTGCAGCGTTTTTAATATACAAGGTTATGATAGAGGATATTACCGTTCTACGTCAAGCGATGGCCAATCGTTTGCGAGCGACAACAACAACTTATCACCGATATTTGTATCCCACCATCAATTGGGAGAACCGTCTTATCGGCATTCGTGGTTATCGGGGTGTAGGAAAGACAACCTTGATTTTACAGCATATCAAAGAATCTTTTCCTGACAAGCTAATGGTATTATATGCCAGTGTGGACAACGGGTGGTTTCAAACGCACAGTCTTTATGATTTGGCTGAATATCACCAACAACACGGAGGAACGCACCTCTTTTTGGATGAGATTCATCATTACCATGGATGGCAAACAGAGATTAAGAATATCTATGATGATTTTCCCACACTGCATATCGTTTTCACGGGCAGTAGTATGCTGCACATCAATTCCCAAGCAGGTGATTTGTCACGCCGTTTACGCATGTACACTTTACAAGTGATGTCACTGAGAGAATACATCGCACTGGAAACAGGAATGGAACTTCCCGCATATAGTTTAGAACAAGTGCTGACTGACTCAATCAACATTGCGTCTTCTCTATCCGAACGCCTGATTATCCAACCTCATTTTGAGGAGTATCTTAAGCATGGATGTTATCCGTTCTTCAAGGAAGAGGGTGATGGCTTTGAACTGCGCTTGCAAGAAACGATTTGGCTCGTTCTTGAACGAGATTGGCCGGCATTGGAGGACATTACCTTTGCTACTATTCAGAAAACCAAACGTTTGCTTATGGTATTAAGCGAAGCCGTGCCTTTAACCCCCAACATGACCGAACTATTTGCGGCAGTAGAAACGAATAGAGAGGGCGGATTACGAATGCTTTATACCTTGGAGAAAGCGGGACTTCTTGCCTTGTTATCCCGACAACCTCATTCGATAGGTATGCTTCGAAAACCAGACAAGATATATATGGGCAACTCCAATCTCATGTCAGCTTTAACAACTAATCCTAATATAGGAACTATACGCGAGACTTTCTTTTACAACCAGTTAAATTCAGCCGGGCACGAAGTTACACTATCGGCAAAAGGCGACTTTATTGTGGATAACCAATATACGTTTGAGGTAGGCGGTGCCGGCAAAACCTTCAAGCAAATCCGAAACATCGAAAATAGTTTCTTGGCTGTAGATAATACATCCATTGGCGATGTACATCGTATCCCCCTCTGGCTATTCGGTTTTCTCTATTGATTCGACAATCTATCAAAGATCGTTTTATCTTTTAGTCAGACCAGCATGTACGGGTCTGACTTTTCGTTTGGTGGATATTAGTATTTCCAAGTACTAAAAATTGCTCAGATTTAGTACTTACAAGTACTTTTTTACGTTTTTTTGCATATTCCAAATATTTGTAGTAGATCAAACCGAAACAGGCTACAGGAACCGCATACTCCTATGGCTGTTCGGATTCTTGTATGGATTTGATAGTATATCCGATGTTTATATACAAAACAGCCGCAATGTGATGTTGCGGCTGTTAAGTTATTGCTCTTTTGAAAAGCGGAAGATGGCTCGTTTGTAATAGACAACAACCTTGCAGAAAATGCTATATGTAACAGCAAATCCATTAAAGTCTCCCACAAAATCTCAATTACGTCAACTCTTACCACACGTTTGGATCCAATCGCATCCAGAAGCTAAATTGGATGCATCCAACCAATAATCTCATTCTAAATCATACCATTAGGGCTGTAACCAATTGGAGT
>SAMEA3663084__coassemble_154_pt1 | contig 24482 bp, 22 predicted proteins | sample SAMEA3663084__metabat2_low_PE_028 | metagenome-assembled genome bin SAMEA3663084 (sample SAMEA3663084) | pig gut metagenome | biome: pig gut; feature: pig-associated habitat; material: faeces | place: France | collected 2012 | reverse complement strand
GACATCTACGTCCCGTCCTTTCTTCGTCCTGTTCGCGGGTCTTTAGCCCCGCGCCTCCTTTTGTCCATTCCCCGGCATTCAATGCCGGCTTTTATTTTGTCCATTGTGCCATGGAGAATTGCCTTGACTTGGCAATTCGAACGGGAGGAGCCGCGGGGAGCGATGCTCCGACCCAGACTTTAATCCGGCTTTTTAGGCGGACGGGTAGACCGGCGGACACCCTTGTTTATAAATCTCACACACGCGTATGTGTGTATATTTCAAGAAAAGGGTGTCCGCCCGTCCGCCTGGTCTACCCCCGACCCTCTATATTCTTCGAATTTTGGCGCAAAGATAGGCATAAAAAAACGAGTCTCAAATTTCAGGACTCGTTTGGGAATGACGGTACTATTTCGGTACTACAACGGTACTCTCAAATGATCTTGTTATAATTCTTGTGCCTTCATTTCAACAGGGGTACAAATTATACCCCACTTGAGATTCAATTCCGGATCACGCGTGCGCAAACGTTTTATATATTGCTTAGCATCCACGCTACCCGTCAACACTTGCACTATATCCACAACGGAGAAATAGTACTTTTCCTGCTCCTCGTCCCAAACGATACGGACCTTATTTCCTTCAAAAAGTTGTATTGCGAAATTATCTTCCATGGTAACTTTCTATTTCGCCTGCAAAGGTACTACAAATTTTCCAAATTTGCAATCTTTTTAGCAGAAAAATATCGTCTGTGCTTGTACAAGCGTGTTTTTTCGCTGAAAAAGATTGTTGTTTGCGCAAAATTACAGTATTTTTTTAAATTGTGCAAATAAATCTTTCTAAAATTAATTTTTCCGTAAATGGCATGCCAGGGCAATGGCCAATTCAACGGAATGCGTGGTTGCGTGAAGTTGGCGGTGGATGCCGTTGACGTTAATGAAAAGTGTCGGACGTAGAGTCCATGTGTTTTTGAGATATACTTCATAAATAGTATCTAAGGGGATACGTAGTTCTTGATTCCGGCAGAAGCCATACCCTTCACGGATAATAAGCATATCTTCCTCTATCACATATTGGCCGCGGAAATATAGAAAAGTCCGGAAGAATGAAAATTAGACAGATAAACGCAATAACCATCCAGTGCATAAGCGGGAGCGTAAGGATATACGCGTAGGGAAGGGGAAGTGTAAATATGACGAATACAAAGAAAATGAACAACAGTATTGCTAACAGGTGAAGCCATGCAAAGGAATTACTAAAATCACCGTTTCGGACGGAAGATGTGCAATAGAACATGCGATGCTTTATCACAAAACCCGCGTGAAGTATTTTATAAATTGCTCATAATAAGAATATTACGAAATATATGCCCGTTAGAAAGGGGCACAAATAATTTAGGCAATTCGGATATTTTATTAAGATCCGCCGCTAAGATACTGCTTTTTTTGACATGTGCAAATAAAAAACACAAAAAAAAACACCGTTGTGGGGTGGTTTTTGTAGCGGGACCCAGGATTGAAAATGGCGAAGACATAATCGTTCGAGGATTTATCCGAGATAAGAACTTGGGACCTCATGATTCATAATCAAAAAAACCACCGTTGTGGGGTGGTTTTTGTAGCGGGACCCAGGATTGAACTGGGGACCTCATGATTATGAATCATGCGCTCTAACCAGCTGAGCTATCCCGCCTCTTTTTCTCAAAAGCGGTGAAGTCACCGTTTTTCTCAAGGCGTGCGCCTCTCGATCGAAAAGCGGGTGCAAAAGTACTGCTTTTTTTTTATATACGCAAATTTTTGGGCACTTTTTTGATTTTTTTTGTTAAATTCTTGCATATATGCAAATTTAATAGTACTTTTGCAGCGAAATTGCGTGAGTGCGCGCCTATGCGTGCATCGTACGCGCTTGTAAATAATTATTATACAGCGCGTGAAATATTGTGTAACCAAAACAAAGTTTTATGATTGAGGATTATCGGAATCCAATCTAGATTGCTTGACAAAACAAGAGTTTGTTGAAGAAATGGAAAAATTTATTATCGAGGTAAACCACGTATCGAAGCAATTCGAGGATGGTAAGTTTGCATTGAATGACGTGAGCCTTCAGGTGAAGAAAGGTGAATTCGTCACGATCTTAGGTCCTTCGGGCTGCGGCAAGACGACGTTGTTGCGTTGTATCGCGGGTTTTCAAGTAGCGTCAGAGGGTGATATCCTGCTGAAAGGCGAAGACATCACACAGACCCCGCCGCACAAACGTCCTGTGAACACAGTGTTCCAGAAGTATGCCCTTTTCCCCCATTTAAATGTGTATGATAATGTGGCGTTTGGTTTGAAACTGAAAAAACTGGACGCAGACACGATCATGAAACGCGTCAAACAGGCGCTGAAGACCGTAGGTATGAGTGACTATGAGTTCCGTAATGTGGACTCGCTCTCCGGTGGTCAGCAGCAACGTGTAGCCATCGCGCGCGCTATCGTCAACCAGCCGGAAGTGCTGTTGCTGGACGAACCCTTGGCGGCGCTGGACTTGAAGATGCGTAAGGACATGCAGTTAGAGCTCAAGGAGATGCATAAGAAACTCGGTATCACCTTTATCTACGTCACGCACGATCAGGAAGAGGCCTTGACCCTTTCGGACCGCGTAGTCGTGATGAGTGAAGGAAAAATTCAACAAATCGGTACTCCTACTGATATTTATAATGAGCCGCAGAACTGCTTCGTAGCCGATTTCATCGGAGAGAGTAACATCCTTTCCGGTACGATGATCCGCGACCGTAGAGTGCTGTTCAACGATCAGGAATTCGACTGTATTGATGAAGGTTTCGGCGAGAACAACCCGGTGGATGTGGTCATTCGGCCCGAGGATATCTATATCTGGCGCAAAGAAGATGAGAAGCGCGGTAAGATCGTCGGACAGGAAGAGGATGATGCAGAAGACCGCGTGCCGAAGGGTAAGTTCACGAAATGGTACGGAGAGGTGACCAGCTGCATCTTCAAAGGCGTCCATTACGAGATGACCGTCAAGACCGCGAATGGTTATGAGTTTATGGTGCAGGACTACCATGAGTTCCTGCCCGGCACGGAAGTGGGCATGCTCGTGAAACCCGAAGATATCCAAATCATGAAGAAAGAGCACTATATCTGGAATTATCTGAAGGGCGAAGTGCTGAAGAACGGTAAGGTGCGTTTCATGGATGCGGACTGGGAAGTGGAAGAGAAGGCTTTGGAAGGTTTTGAACCGGGTGATCGGGTACAAGTTCGGGTCGGTTTCCGCGACATCGACTTGCAGGACCACGAGGAAGACGGATTCATTGCCGGCGATGTACATTTCATCCTCTATAAGGGAAACCACTATCAACTGACAATTCGCACCGATGAGGGTTATGACCTTTATGTGAATACGGACGATGTATGGGACGACGGCGACCGCGTAGGTATCGTCATTCCGAAAAACAAGATTTACATCGATAAACTGGAAGAGCAACAATGAAAAAGTTTCTTCAAATAGCCTCTTCCCGTCACACCTGGGCCTGGCCGTACGTGCTGTTCCTGGTGCTGTTTGTAGTGCTGCCGCTACTGCTGATCGTAGTCTATGCGTTCACCACGCCGGGCGGCGACTTCACGCTGCATAACTTCGTGCAGTTCTTCACGACCAGCGAGGCGGTGAACACCTTTATCTATTCGATAGCAATTGCTATACTGACCACCGTGATCTGTCTGCTGCTGGGCTATCCGGCGGCGTATATCATGGCGACAGCGGAGTTGAAGACGCCGGTTGTGATGTCAATGCTGTTCATCCTGCCGATGTGGATTAACTTCCTGCTGCGTACACTGGCTACCGTGGAACTGTTCAATATGTTCTCTATCCCGCTGGGAGAAGGCGCACTGCTGTACGGTATGTGTTACGACTTCCTGCCGTTTATGATCTACCCGATTTACAATACGCTTCAGAAGATGGACCACTCGCTCATCGAGGCGGCGTATGACTTGGGCGCCAACCGTCGGGAGGTATTTACAAAGGTGATCTTACCGCTCTCTAAATCAGGTATTTACAGCGGTGTGGTGATGGTCTTTATGCCGACCGTCTCGACCTTCGCTATCTCGGAGTTGCTGACCCGCAATAAGATCACGTTGTTCGGATCGTTGATTCAACGTGCGTTCGGCGAAGGCGGTCTGCAAATGTGGAACTACGGCGCAGCGCTGTCGCTGGTACTGCTGCTGATTATCGGTTTATCCAGTTTCTTCGGAAACAATGACGAGCAGGAGGCTCAGAGTGTGCTATGATGAGTCAAGAGTCAAGAGTCAAGAGTCAAGAGGTGCTTGCCAGCACTCCGAAAAATGCCATGAGCTCTGCTCAGATAGAAGCGAAGAAACGGGCCCGTAACTTGACGATGCGACGCATCTTATCGCAGTCGTATCTTTGGTTCCTGATCGTGCTACTGTACGCGCCGATCGTGCTGATCATCTTCTTCTCGTTCACGCGAAGTAAGGTATTGGGTAACTGGACGGGCTTCACGTTCGGTCTGTACGAGAACTTGTTCTCGGGGTACGACCGTGTGGCGCAAGTGCAGGTGAACCCGGATATGTACCAGGCGCTGCTGTACACGCTGATCATCGCCGTTATTGCCGCTACGTTCGCTACCTTATTGGGAACACTGGCGGCCATCGGCATCTACAACATGCGTCAACGGAGCCGCCGTGCGATCCAACTGCTGAACAGTGTGCCGATGATCAACCCGGATATCCTGACGGGTATCTCATTGTTCCTGCTGTTCGTGTTCCTGGGTATCAGTCGCGGTCTGACGACCGTCATCATCGCGCATGTGGTGTTCTGTACGCCGTACGTGGTGCTGAGCGTGATGCCCCGACTCACAAAGATGAACCCGAATATCTACGAGGCGGCCTTGGACTTGGGTGCGACACCCTTCCAGGCGCTGCGCAAAGTGATGATGCCGGAACTGTGGCCGGGTATGCTGAGCGGATTTATCCTCAGTATCACCCTCAGTATCGACGACTTCGGCGTGACGTTCTTCACCAAAGGAAGTAGCGGACTGAATACACTCAGTACCTTTATTTACGCGGACGCGCGTAAGGGCGGTTTGACGCCGGAACTGCGACCGCTGTTCTCGCTTATCTTCCTGACGATGCTCGTGCTGCTAATTATCATCAACTGGCGCGCCGCACGGCAGGCGAAGAAACTGCAAAGATAATGTGGAAAAATTAACTGATTTTATTTAACGATACAAAAAATGAAAAAGATTCTTTCTTTTATGCTTGTTGCCCTGTTTGCAATGGGCAGTTTTGCGGCTGACCGCGCACATACACTGAAAGTGTATAACTGGGCCGATTACATTGACGAAAACGTACTTAACGGCTTCCCCGCTTGGTACAAAGAGATGACCGGCGAGGAGGTAGAAGTGATCTACCAGACCTTCGACATCAATGAATCGATGTTAACCGAGATCGAAGTAGGTCACGAGGACTACGACGTGATCTGTCCCTCCGAGTACATCATCGAGCGAATGCTCAAAGCGAACCTGTTGAAAAAAATCGACAAGGCCAGCATTCCCGAAGAACAACGTTACTTCGATAATGTAGCCCCCTTCGCAGTAGACAAGTTCGCCCAGATGTCGGATACAGAGACCGTGAGCGATTACACCGTTGGGTATATGTGGGGTACGACCGGTTTCATCTATAACCCCGAGCACGTGAATGGCGAGGACCTGCATACCTGGGGTGCGCTTCTGGACCCGAAATTCAAAGGCCAGATCTACATGAAGGATGCTTTCCGCGATGTCTATTCGGTTGTTGTGCTGTACGCTTATCGCGATGAGATAGCGCGCGGCGAAGTGACCCGTGACGACTTGGTCAAAACCATCACCCCGGAGCGTATCGCACGCGTTGAGGAGATCCTCACGGCCGCCAAAGATAACTTCGCCGGCTGGGAAGTGGACTTCGGAAAAGAGGAGATGACCAAGGGTAAAGCCTGGATGAACCTCAGCTGGTCCGGTGATGCGCAGTTTGCTATCGACGAGGCGGCAGAGAACGGCGTTGAACTGCAATATATCGTGCCTGACGAGGGGTCGAACGTATGGTTTGACGGGTGGTGTATCCCGGCTTATGCTGTCAATACCAAAGCCGCCACCTGGTGGATCAACTACATGTGTATCCCGGAGAACGCCATCAAGAACATGGACTATATCGGATATGTGTCCGTCATCGCTACACCGGAGATCCTCGAATGGGCGAACGACGAAGAGGAATGGCCGGAGGCACTGGATCTGAGCTATTTCTTCGGCGAAGAGGCTACGGAAGTTCATGCGAACCCTGTCTTCTACGCAGACAAAACCACCATCGACCGCTGTGCTTTGATGCATGACGCAGGCGATATGAACGAAGAACTCGTGAAGATGTGGAACCGCGTCAAAGGCGACAACCTCAGTCCGGTCATGATTGCTATCATCGGCATCGTCGTACTGATCATCCTCGTGTTCGCTGTTTGGAAAGCCATGAGTAACCGCCAACAGCAGAAGATGCAACGCAAAAATCGTGCAAGAAGATAAACCAACGAAATGACGTCTATTCGTAATTATATCATTGTATTTCTGTGTGTTATGAGCCTGAGCAGTTGGGCTCAGACCACAGAGATGGAACAGCGCTACAATGCTTTAGCAGCCCGTTTTGAGGTGCGCGACAAGCAGTTGGCGAAGGATCTGAAGGCCTATCTGCAAGCCTTCCCATACACCACTTTTGCGGACGAAGTGAAGTTCATGCAAGGTGTGCTGCAGGTGGAGAAAGGGCAGAATAAACAAGGCCTGAAGACCCTGGAGTCCATCGACCTGAAGGCACTGACACGTCCGCATCAGTTGGACTACACCTTCTATCGAGGCTACGCTTACCTCATGCAGCAGGACTATCACAAGGCTTCGATCTACTTCGGTCAACTCAGCAAATCGGACACGCGCTATGCCACCCATGGCACCTATTACTACGGTTACTGTCTCTATAAAGAGCAGAAATACGAGCAAGCGCTGCCGGTATTCAAAAAACTGGAGAACGAACCGGCGTACAGCAAGACCGTACCCTACTACATCGTGCAGATCGAGTACGCTTTGGGACATCATGAAGAGGCTGTTACGCGTGCCGAGACGCTGTTGCGCGAACATCCCGAAGCGCTGAATAACAGCGAGTTACATCGTATCTTAGGTGAGTCGTATTACCTGAAGGGCGATTATAAACAGGCAACTACGCACTTGCAGCAGTATCATAAAGCAGCAACGGAGAACAAAGAAGAATTGCTGCGCAATGATATCTTCATGCTGGGTGTAGCGGCATACAAGTTAGGCGAATACGAAGACGCGGTGAAGTACCTCAAGCAGGTGAAGCAGGAGAAAGACACGATCTCCGAAGCTGCCTGCCTGACGATGGGTAACGCGTACGTGGAGATGGCGATGCCCGAACAGGCGAAGTTGTCGTTCCAAGCCGCAGCATCCTATGGTCTGACACCCGCTGTGCAGGAAGAGGCGGCGTATAATTACACGCTCTGCACCTACGAGTCGTCCAGCGCGCTGGGTGAGTCCGTGCGGGCTTTCAACGACTTCCTGCACCAGTTCCCGAACTCCAAATACGAGAGCAAGGTCTATCAGTTGCTGAGCGATGCGCTCATGCAGAGTAAGAACTACGCAGCCGCTATCGCCGTGTTGGATTCCATCGAACAACCGACGCCTAAGATGCTGAAAACCAAGCAGTATCTGCGCTATCAACTGGGTGCGGATAATTTCCTGCAGGGTAAGATGCAGCAGGCCATCGAATGGATGAGCGAAGTAATCAACCATACGGAGGACGCTTCGGAGTATACCACAGAGGCGTACTACGTACGCGCCGAGGCTGCCTATCGTTTGCGTAACTATGCGGCTTGCGAGAAGGACCTGAAAGCCTTCTTCCTGCGTCCCGATGCGCGGCAGTCGAGTAACTACGCCATCGCCCGTTACCTGCAAGGCTACTGCTATTTCTCGCAGCAACAATACGCCAATGCGCAGGAGGTCTTCTCCTCGTATCTCGATGTGGCGCTGGCTACCGAACCGACTTATGCCGATGCGTTGAACCGAATAGGTGACTGCTATTTCAATGCACGCCAATTCCCCCAGGCCATCTCCTATTATTCGCAAGTAAGCAACCTGCAGGCCTCCGGCGCAGACTATGCGCTCTTCCAGCGCGGATATGCCCTGGGGCTGCAACATAAATATGCGGAGAAGATCAGCGTGATGCGTGAACTGACAACGCGCTATCCGAAGTCAGACTATGCTGACGACGGCGTGTATGAGACCGCGCGTGCGCAGTTGCAGTTAGAGGACGAAAGAGGTGCTATCGTCACGTACGAACAGCTCTTGGCCACCTATCCGCACTCCACCTTGGCCCGAAAAGCTTCTCTGGAACGCGCGATGCTCTATCGAAACCTGCAGCTGAACGACCAGGCTATTGCGGCGTACAGGCAGACTATCGAGAAATATCCGGCTACCGAAGAGGCCTACACCGCCCTCGATGCCCTGCAGGCACTGTATGTGGAGACCGGCAATGTCGGCGAATATGTGAACTTCACCAAACAGCTGGCGAAGATGGATATGAACGTCATCACGCAGGAGGACTCGCTGATGTATGCCGCGGCTGAAATGCAGTATATGCAGGCGGCGTATCAGAAAGCTACGGTGGCGCTGTCGAATTATATCACCCAGTACTGCTCCGGCGGTCGTTATTGCACTACCGCGCGTTATTACTTGGCTGACTCGTATTACCGTCTCGGCAAGAACAGCGAAGCCCTGGCGCAGTATGCGATCCTGGCGGAGATGAATGCTAATCCTTATCAGGAGGAGGCTGCTACCCGCGTGGCAGAGATTTGCTACGACAAAGGCGATTTCAGTTGCGCCCTCGAAGGCTTCTATCGCTTGCAGGCACTGGCTTCCGGTCGCGAGAACACGCTCATAGCCCGCTTGGGTATCTTACGTTGCAGCCAGGCGCTGGGCCGTCATCAGGCCGTCATTGACGTTGCAGATATGATACTCGGAGACCAACCCATCAGCGATGACATGCGCATCGAAGCACTCTACGGACGCGCGAGAGCGTACATCGGTTTGAACCAATGGAAGAACGCCCAACCCGACCTGACGACGCTGAGCAAAGAAGTTCGTACGGCGCAGGGAGCTGAAGCTAAATACCTGCTGGCGCAGAGCTATTTTGAACTCAAAGACCTGGATACCGCCGAAGCGCAAATCATGGAGTTCACCCAAATGAACACCCAACAGCAGTACTGGTTAGCGCGCGCACTCATCCTCTTAAGCGATATCAACCGCGAGCGAGGCGAGTACTTCCAGGCACGCCAGTATCTGCTTGTATTACAGCAGAATTACCTCAATAAGACCGACGGTATTCATTCGCTTCTGGCGAACCGCCTGAAGGAATTGGATCAATTGGAAAAACCCGTAGTAAAGGAGGAAGTGGAAGATGAAGAGTAATACGATAAACAATATACGCATCGCCCTAAGCGGCTTAGCCCTGCTGCTGAGCGGTACCCTGTTCGCACAACAAGACAGTGCCCTCCACCGCTCTGTGACCGTAGAACGCGATTTTCAACCGGTAATTCAAGCCGCAGGAAAAATTGCTACGAAGCCGGCTGTTGTGGAGACTAAGATAGAGTCTTCGCAGGTGCATTATTCCGATTTCACTGCGGAGGTGACGCCGCAAGCAACTTTTAATCCGCTGCTCTCCCAGCCTACGCGTTTTGAACCGGGACGTAAGTACAACGGATATATCCGAGGTGCCCTGGGGCACCCGAACACACTCTTGGATTTCGGATACCACCTGGATGATACCAAGAATTCCATTCTTGATGTCTATGCGCACCATCGTGCCGAATGGGGTTTGGCCGCACTCAGTAAGACTAACGTGGGCCTTAACTTCACGCATACCTACTCGAAATGCGACCTCTATTTCGGCCTGAGCGGAGGCAATATCTTCTATCATAAGTACGGCCATTTCTACAACTACAGCCAGACCTTCGGCATGTGGGCAAAGAACGACGAGGCTTATCCGAAGCCCTATACCATAGGGGACAAAGATAAGACTTCGCTGTGGACCGCTGAGGTCTATCTGGGTGTGAAAGCGAACGCCAAACAAGACGTGCAGTACCAGGTGCAGACGGGCTATATGCTCTTTGCGAAAGCAGGAGCCGTTTCCGAGCATCAGCTGCGCACGAAAGGCTCGTTCGACTGGCATAGCGCCGAGCACCATGTAGGAGCGCAACTCTATGTGCAGAATAACTTCCTGCAACTCAACGATGCCCTCGGTATTCCGAACTCGCTCTACCAAAAGAGCCGTCATAACTTCCGGATTGAACCTTATTATGCTTATGAAGGAACGCGCCTGCGCGTACATGTGGGAGTGAACTTCGACCTCAATATCGGGAAAGGTCATCAGATCCTATCCAAGACCGAGAACGTCAGCTTTGCGCCCTCGCCGCATATCAACTTGGAGGCCCAAATTGCTAAACAATGGCTGACCATCTATGCGGATATTGAAGGCTCTCTCGGTTTCGGCTCGCTGCAGAGCTACATGGAGGAGAACCGCTATAGTATGATTCACGCCGGTATCATCCGTCCGTGTGCACCCTATACCCCGGTGGATGCCGAACTCGGCTTCCATATTCGTCCGCATCGCGATGTGCTCATCGAAATACACGGCGGATACGCTTATATGATGTATGAGGACTTCTGGAAAGTATGGGCCGACAGCACCACTGTCTTTGAACCGTTGAACAAGCCCCTTATGGCAGGAGATTTCATCCATGACCATGCAGATAACTACCAGCGCGGTAAGATCGGCGGTCAGCTCAACTACCACTACCAGGACCTCGTGCGCGTGAACCTGCACGGCGATTACTATATCTGGAAAGGCGATACCACCGTTTATGACCGTCCCAACTGGGAACTGGGTCTGCGTATCGACGGCCGGATTAACAAGAACTGGTCGCTTTATTCCGATAACCACTTCGCCGGAAAACGTCTGGCTTTGGCTACCGACGGTGAACACTGGCTCGCCCCGACCATCGACCTGAACTTAGGTCTGCAGTACGATATGTGGGTAGGTAAGGTGAAGAACGAGAGCACGAAAGGCAAAACCAATAACAACGCCCTGCGTCCAGAACCGCAACCGAACCTCACCCTCTTCTTCCAGCTCAATAACTGGTTGCATCGGAAGAACGAGATCTACTACGGCTATCGCTCGCAAGGTATTAACTTCCTCTTAGGAGCGACCTATCGCTTCTAAGCGAAGTACACAAAAAGAAAAGACTCGCCACCAGCGAGTCTTTTTTCATTCCCAACGGGCTATTAGAGGGAAGCTTGGTAAGCCGCAGCATCCATCAGGCTGTCGAGCTCTGCTGCGTCCTTCACCGCGATGCGGATAATCCAGCCTTCTCCATACGGGTCGTTGTTGACCAACTCCGGCTGCGCATCCAGCGCACCGTTGATCTCCAGCACCTCACCTGTAACAGGCATATTCAGGTCGCTCACCGTCTTAACGGCCTCAATAGAACCAAACACTTCACCTTGCGCTACCGTTTCACCCTCCGTAGGAACGTCGATGAAAACAATCTCTCCTAACTCGGATTGCGCATAGTCGGTGATGCCGACATATGCCTCATCACCCTCTACACGGATCCATTCGTGCTCGCTGGTGTAGCGAATATTCTCAGGAAAATTCATATCTTAGAACTTATTTTAAACGTTAATGCTTATTGAACAATAGGCGTCGGAGGGATCTGATCACCCAGCGCCGACATGGCGCAGCGGAAACCGATCTTCGACGATGCCTGGTCTTGATCCAGATAACGACGGGTAGACGGATTAAGCCAGTAGATACGATCAGCCCAAGAACCACCTTTGTAAACGCGGGTCTTCTTGGTGATACGCGGAGCCAGGATATCGGTGATATCAATCTTACGATCCTCCAGACTAGCCAGACCGGTGGTGTCGCCGATCAACGGGAAATCGGTATCATACAGACTTGCGCGGTCGCCATCGCGTACGTCACGCTTATCCTCTTTGCTCGTCCAGGCAATCTGAACGCGACCCAGCGAGTCTGTAGCAAATCTGCCATCCTCGTCCAGTACCGGGTAGCTGTAGATATTACCACGGAAGGAGTTGTACTCCGATGCATCTTGGAACGTCGTCTCACGATATACATCCATTACCCACTCGTTTACGTTTCCGGCCATGTTATACAATCCGAAATCGTTGGGATAGAAGGCATCTACCGGGTTGGTGATCACATACTTATCGTTCAGCGCACCGCTGACACCCATCATGTCGCCTCGTCCACGAACGAAGTTAGCCTGCATCTGACCCAGGGCGCGCTTCGACATATCGCGCGGATGATAGCCGCTCCACGGATAAATCTTACCCTCGATCGTCAGACCGTCTTCACCGGCTACCGGAGCATAAGCAGCGAACTCCCACTCAGCCTCGGTCGGCAGACGATAGCCGTTCACAAAAATACCGTCGGCGATAGTCACCTTACGGGGTTTGCCATAGCTATCTTGTTTCGGATTACGACCATACTCAGGAACGTACTCATCATTCATCTTATATTTCTCGGTATTGAATACAAACTTATCGCGGATCCACTCGTAGCTCGGACGATAAACGGTAATCGTCTGGTCCGGATCTTCCTCGCTCGGCTTCTCATACGGCACTAACTCATAGCCGTGCTCTTGCTCCCATTCTTCCTTACCATCCTCGTCGATCTCCTCGCTCAGCATCGTGAAATCAGGAATTTGCATCGCGCCGCAGTTCACCAACGCCATCTCGTTCACACGGTCGGTACGCCATTGGCAGTAATCCATAGCCTGCTCCCAAGTCACACCTACTATCGGATAGAAAGAGAATGCCGGGTGCTCGAAATAGTAGTTCTCATACGGGTCGTTGTACGCCAGATCCTCACGCCATACGGTGTGATCCGGACGAGCCTGATCCACCAACTCCGGAGCTACTGCACCGAATACAAACTCCAACCAGTGGAGGTATTCGTTCCAGTTCAGGTTCGTGATCTCATACTTGTCCATGAAGAAGTGGCTTGCCGTCACCGTACGGGTCTCGTTGTTACGCGGAGCGGTCAGAAACTCATCCTTCTCTCCTACCGTAAACGAACCTCCCTGAATCTGCACCATTCCTACAGGATTTGCATTTCCCACACCCTCTTGGGCCTCAAAATTAGTAGTCTTCGGATCGAAATAGCTCCATCCCGTCGTGTTACTTACACGGGTATTCAACTCGCGCTGCTGGCATGCAGAAACACCCAGAACGACCATTCCGATCAACAGATACCTTAATACGTTTTTCATAATTATTTGTTTGTCAAATTTTATATCTACATATAAATCAGCCTGCAAAAGTACTTCTTTTTTTCCATTTACGCAAATTTTTATTGCTTTTTTTTGCATATTTGCAATTTTTTTTTGCTCATTCGGATTTTTTGTAGTAATTTTGCAGCGTGAAAACGCAAATCATGGCCATCGGAAATGTTACGCCGGATAGCTTCTATGCATCCTCGCGTTTATGGGTAAGTTCTTCGGCGAAGGAGCAGAAGGACTGTATCCTCCGATGGGCGAAAGAAGCGATAGCCGACGGAGCGGATATCCTGGATATCGGCGGATGTTCCACCCGCCCGGGCAGTACGCCTGCAAGTCAAGAGGAAGAATGGCAGCGGGTAGAACCGGCTTTGCGTGCGATCCGAGAAGCCTTGCCGGAGGTGCCCCTCTCCTTGGATACTTTTCGTCCGGCTATAGCAGAGAAAGCCCTGCAGCAGTTCGGTCCCATGATTATCAACGACATCTCGGGCGGATGCGAAGCGATGTACGACCTCGTGCGCAAGTACCGTGCCCCGTATGTATGGACTCTCTGCGGACAACTCGACCTGCCGAAACGCATGCCTGAAATGCAGGATATCGACCTCATTCTCGATCCCGGTTTCGGATTCATCAATAGCACAGAGGCGGACTATACCTGTATGCGGCAACTGGACCGACTCAAGGCCTATGAGCGACCGGTCTTGGTGGGCGTCAGTCGCAAATCCATGCTGTGGCGGCCCTTGGGACTCACGCCCGATACGTGCCTCTGCGCCACCCAGGCGCTGCAACTGTACGCACTCGAGCACGGCGCTTCAATCCTGCGTACCCACGACGTGAAAGAGACCAAACAGACCATCACCCTCTGGGAACAACTGTCGGGTAGTAGGAATTAGAACAGTAACTTAATAGAATATACACAGAATGCATTTTCTCGCCGTTTCATTCGGATTCAAAGATTTGATAGACATCCTGCTGGTGGCTACGATCTTATATGAGGTTTACCGCCTGCTGCGCAAGAGCGGAGCTTCGAACCTTTTCTGGGGTATCTTGGCGTTCATCGTAGTTTGGTTTTTGGTCAGTTTCGTCTTCGACCTGGACCTTACCGGCGCACTCTTCGACCGTATCATCTCCGTAGGAGCCATCGCACTCATCGTGATCTTCCAGGAAGAGATCCGTTCGTTCATTAATCGCTTGGGTGCACGTTTCTCTTCACTGGCCTTGTTTAAGCGCAGAAACGAAGACGAGACAGCTTCCCGTCAACAGGTGCTTGAGATCACCCAGGCTTGCCGTCATATGGCTTCCACCAAAACGGGTGCACTCATTGTCCTTCCCGAAGCCGATGACCTCAAGGATATCATCGAGACCGGAGAACGACTGGATGCTATCGTCTCGGCGCGTCTCATCGAGAATATCTTCTTCAAAAACACCCCGCTCCATGACGGCGCACTTATCATCCGCGATGGAAAACTGGTAGCGGCCGCCTGCATACTGCCTGTCAGTCATAACCAGTCTATTCCGCAGCATTACGGTTTGCGTCACCGCGCCGCGTTGGGATTAGCAGAAAAATCCGATGCTACGTGCATCGTAGTATCGGAAGAGACCGGCCATATCTCGGTTGCCAAGAATGGCACTATTCGCGAAGTGAAAGAGGACGATTTATTCCTCGTACTTCATTCCACTTCTACCCCCGCGGGGACGGACTAAACTCTTGTATGCGTCGTAGCAGAGCAGGCATCGACCTGTCTCCGGCAACTGGAAGAGAATCGTAAACTTCACACCGATCATCAGGTTATTCACCTTCGAAGCGAAGTTCTTCGTGGACATCAGATCATTCAACTCCACGCCGTCGATCATCGTGCGGGTGTTGTACACATAGTCCGGCGACTCCGGATCGGTGTTATAGGTCGTCGGCGTCACGAGGGCATCCAAGGTGCGCGACGTATGCACATCCGTCAGACCATAGTCGATGAATCCGGCTAAACGGTACTCCACATTACGCTTCGGTACATCGTATCCCACATCGCTCGTCAACACACCTATCCTACCGCCTAACTCCAGACTCAGCGCCATGTTCAACTTCAGACTGGCAGGGGCATTATTATGCTTCTTCTCATTCGCAAAGAACTGATACTGAGGCAGTTCCGGCGACAGACCGATGATACCGAAATCGGGATAATTACCGTAGGTCGTAAGGGTCGCTTTGGAATGCGCACGAGTGAACACACTCGCATCGAATTTTATACCAACCAGCATATAAAACGCCTTGTGCTGAACTCCCAACAGCACCGGCACCTGCACCGCGATATTCGTGTAGTAATCTTTGCGGCTCTTGATCTCATAGACATAACTGAACGGATCCCCCTGCAGGTCACGTTGACCATCCAACGAAACCACTTTGCTACTTCCCTGCGAGAACGCCGTCATACCACCCCACGCACCTACGCCGAGGTCAAAGAGAAAACGGGTAGGACTGTATTTTTTACCCGCCTGCATCTCATACACAAACCCAACACCACCGACGGGACCGAAACTGGAACCGTACTGACTCTGGGCGGGCTTCAACGTCCAGTCCGCTACCTGCGCCGTAGCACCGATATAATTGCTTACTTTCGCCTGCGTCACCCCGCTAATGAGCAACGCAAGTAGCAAAACGAAATATGTTTGGCGATTTTTCAACGTTTTAATTTGCATATTTGGATTTTTTGTAGTACCTTTGCAGCCGATTTCAGTTTGTGTACTTCCGGTGCGGAGGTTTTTTGCGACCGCAAAAGTAGTAAAAATAATTGATATACACAAACAATTTTTAGAAAAAACAACTTTTTAGTAAAAATTTATACAAAAATATGGCATATAATCGCACTTTAATTACAGCAGCCCTGCCTTATGCGAATGGTCCGGTGCACATCGGACACCTTGCCGGCGTCTATGTTCCGGCGGATATCTACGCGCGCTATCTGCGCCTAAAAGGCAAGGAGACCATGTTTGTCTGCGGTAGCGATGAGCACGGGGTTCCCGTTACTATACGCGCCCGCAAAGAAGGAATCACGACCCAAGAGGTGGTGGACCGCTATCACTCGCTTATCAAGCGCTCTTTTGAGCAATTCGGTATCTCCTTCGATATCTATTCCCGTACCACTTCGGCTATTCATCATCGGTTTGCCGCGGACTATTTCCGCAAGATGTACGAAGCCGGTCAGTTTATCGAAGAGAGCTCGGAGCAGTTCTACGATCCCGAGACAGGCCATTTCCTGACCGACCGCAATATCCGCGGTGAGTGTCCGCGCTGCCATTCCTTGGGTGCCTATGGCGACCAGTGTGAGAAATGCGGTGCTACCCTCTCGCCCGATGAACTGATCAACCCCTATAATGCCGAGACCGGGAATGCCCTCACCAAGAAGGAGACCAAACACTGGTACCTCCCCCTCGATCAATACCAGACCTGGCTCGAGGACTGGATTCTCAATAATCATAAGGAATGGCGTTCGAACGTCTATGGCCAGTGCAAGAGTTGGCTCGATAGCGGACTCAAACCCCGTGCCGTCACCCGTGATCTGGACTGGGGTATCCCCGTGCCCGTAGAGGGCGCAGAAGGCAAAGTGCTTTACGTATGGTTTGATGCCCCCATCGGCTACATCTCCAATACCCAGGAGCTTTGCCAAAACGAGCCCGATAAATTCGGTAATTGGGAGAAATGGTGGAAACAGGAAGATACCAGAATGATCCATTTCATCGGGAAAGATAACATCGTTTTCCACTGCATCGTCTTCCCCGCTATGCTCAAGGCGCAGGGCTATAACTTGCCCGACAACGTGCCGTCGAATGAGTTCCTGAACCTCGAGGGCGATAAGATCTCTACTTCCCGCAACTGGGCGGTTTGGCTCAACGAATACCTCGATGATTTCCCCGGCAAACAGGACGTGCTGCGCTATGTGCTTACCGCCAATGCCCCGGAGACCAAAGATAACGACTTCACCTGGGCGGACTTCCAGGCGCGTAACAACAACGAACTCGTAGCTATCTACGGTAACTTCGTCAACCGCGCCCTCGTGCTCACGTCCAAGTATTTCGAAGGACGCGTACCCGCCTGCGGCGAACTCACCGACTACGACAAAGAAGTCATATCACAAATCACAAATTACAAATCACAAATCGAGAGTTTGCTCGATGTCTTCCGTTTCCGCGAGGCGCAGAAAGAGGCCATGAATCTCGCCCGCATCGGTAATAAATACCTCGCCGATACCGAGCCTTGGAAACTCGCCAAGACGGATATGAACCGTACCGCTACCGTGCTCCATATCGCGCTGCAGATAGCCGCTAACCTCGCCATCGCTTTCGAGCCGTTCCTCCCGTTTTCATCGGAGAAATTACGCACCATGTTGCGTCTTGACCAAGCCTTCGGCTGGGAAGATCTCGGTCGTATCGATATGCTCAAAGAGAACGATGCGCTCGGCGAGATCTCGCTGCTCTTTGAGAAGATCGAAGACAGTGCTATTCAGGCGCAACTCGACAAGCTCGCCCGCATCAAGGCCGAGAACGAAGCCGCAGCACAAGCCGAGGCACTCAAGAACTGGAGACCCGAACCGGTCAAAGAACCGAATTCTTTCGATGAATTCGAGAAAAATGACATCCGCGTGGCTACTGTACTGGAGTGTACGCCCGTCAAGAAATCGGAGCGTTTGCTGCAGTTCAAATTGGACGATGGTATGGGAGGTCGTACGATTTTATCGGGTATTGCACAAAGTTATCCGGACCCCTCCGTGCTCGTGGGCAAACAGGTGCTGTTCATCGCCAATTTCCCGCCCCGTAAGATGATGGGTATCGAGAGTCAGGGTATGATTCTCTCGGCGGTAGATGCCGACGGCAAACTGGTCGTCACTACCGTTTCTGCACCCGTGAAGAACGGATGCCAAGTAGGATAAAAGAAAGGACTATATGGGACTACTGCTTTTGTTTTTATTCGGCTCGATGAGCATCAGTTTCCTCTGCTCCATCCTGGAGGCGGTGCTGATGTCCACCTCGCTCAGTTATATTAATCTTCGCGAAGAGGAAGGCTATGCGCCCGCGACGCTCATGAGCCAGTATAAGGAGGATACCGGTCGTCCATTAGCCGCTATCCTCTCGCTCAACACCATCGCCAATACGGTGGGCGCAGCCGGCGTGGGTGCCCAGGCTGCCCAGTTCGGCGGTATGTGGGTCGGTATCGTCTCGGCCATCACCACCATCCTCATCCTCGTCTTCTCGGAGATCATACCGAAAGTGATCGGTACTACCTATTGGCGTCAGCTCATGGGCCCTACCGCGCGCATCATACGCGCGCTCATCTTTATATTGTATCCTTTGGTATTATTGGTCGAACTCATCACGCGTGCTTTCCCCGATAACGAAGACGACCCCTCCGTCAGCCGGGAAGAAGTGCTGGCGATGGTCAATGTGGGTGAAGAAGAAGGGGTTGTGGACGAGGACGAGAATAAGATCTTCTCCAACCTCATGCGCCTCGACTCCATCCATGCCTACGATGTGATGACGCCGCGTGTTGTCGCCAAGACCGCACCGGAGAACATGACCCTCCGCGCCTACTACGACAACGATGAATACGACCATTTCTCGCGTATCCCGCTCTATAATCCCGAGGCACCCGAGTATATCACCGGCTATGTGCTGCGGAACGATGCACTCGAGGAACTGACTGAAGATCATTTCCGCAAGACCCTCGGCGGCATCAAGCGTTCATTGCCTGCTTTCGACCAGGACCTCACCCTCGGCGTCATCTTCGACTCCATGCTCAAGCAAAAGAGCCAGATCGCACAAATCATCGATGAATACGGCATGTTTGTCGGTATCCTCACCCTCGAGGATATCATCGAGACCATCTTCGGACTCGAGATCATCGACGAGAACGATACTGTCATCGATATGCAGCAATATGCGCGTGAACGATGGGAACAACGCCAGAAGAAATACCGTAAAGTAAAAAGTGGTAAGTTAAAAGAAGCCAGTGAAAGCGAAGAGCGACATACGGATCCTGAACAAGAAGGCGAAGTTTGAATACATCATCCTGGACCGCTTCACCGCGGGTATTCAGTTATTCGGCACCGAGATCAAATCTATCCGCGAAGGCAAAGCGTCCTTGGTGGATAGTTATTGTGCCGTAGAGCACGGAGAGATGTACGTCAAGCAGATGCATATCGCCGAATATCGCTTCGGCAGTTATGCCAACCATGAAGCCAAACGCGACCGCAAACTGCTGCTCACCAAACGCGAGATCCGGAAACTCGACAAAGCGACCAAAGACACCGGTAAGACCATCGTGCCGCTCGTGCTTTTTATCAATGAAAAAGGCCTGGCGAAGATGGAGATCGCCCTCTGTCAGGGTAAGCATGCCTACGACAAACGCCAATCGCTCCGCAAAGCGGACGACAAACGTGAAGTGGCACAACTCATGAAAAACCTTAGAAGTTGAGAGTTGAGAGTTTAGTGTTTAGAGTTTAGAGTTGGCACCTTGGAGGCGATGCAGATGACAGAGCATGAGCGAGCCGTCCTCACGCCTCAGATGCATACCATTGCCTTCGCAGAACGCGAAGGCTTTGCAGTCTTTACAGGGTTCCGTCTTTTTCATCCAACTCCGGTCACGATAGGGTTTGAACTCCTCTTCCCATACGCGCCAGAACGAGTCTTTATAGATATTCCCCTGATAGTATTTGCCGCGGATACTGGTGCAGGCGGAGATATGGCCGTCGATGAGAATCGAAGCTACCGTCACCCCCGCAGCACACTGGTAGAGGTAGTCGCGCACCTTGCCTTCGTAGTCGCCTAAGAAACCCTCGCACGAATACGATACATGGCGTCCTGCTTTCCGCTCCGCCGTAATGAAATCCATCAAGAACCGGAACTGTTCGTCCGTCAGCAGCAACTCCGGGTTCTCCGCTGCCCGCCCCATCGGGTCGATACCGAATACCCGCCAGTCGCGCACTCCCAAACCCCATAGCATATCGCGTATCGCTTCGATATGACCGATCGTGCGCTGGTTGATGCAGGTCACTACATCCCATACCAGACCTTTCTCCGCTGCGCATAGTCGGATCGCACGCGTCGCGCCTTCGAACGCCAGGGGATGCTGACGCATCCATATATGATCCTCTTCCAGTCCGTCGCAAGAGACCGTAATCGAACGGAGACCTGCTTCACGCAACTCCCTGAACCGCTTCTCCGTCAGAGCCAGACCGTTCGTCACCATGCCCCAGGGATAGCCCCGTTCCTTCAACGCCCGACCGACCTGAGCCAGGTCCTTGCGCATCAGCGGTTCTCCTCCGGATACGATGATCATCACCTCACGCGGATTCACGTGCGGCGTCACTTCTTCGTCTATGACTTTCAAAAAATCTTCTGCCGGCATGTCGGGCGTCTCGACCGAAGCGATACAGTCGCTCCCGCAATGCAGACAATGGACATTACAGCGTAATGTCGACTCCCAGAACAGCTGCTGCAGCGGATGCAGTTGCTTTAAGTTCTGCCGCCGCCACCGCTCCAGCCATAACGCCGTTTTTAAGCGCAGGTTCATGCTTGTTAACGAAGGTTATTGGGAATACCGTATTTCACTATCGGACGCATCTCCGGCTTCGGCGCCGGAGTCTGTTCCGGAACCTCTTGCGGCTCAGAAATAGCCGTCGTATCTGCCGGCGCATCGATCGTATCAGACGGCAACTGCAACTCTTCCACCGGACGTACCGGCACACCGTACTTCGCCATCATACGTTCCGTCGGCACACCGTACAACAACATCGGACGTTGTGCCGGATTCGTCGAGTTCTTACCCACATGACAGCCTACAAGACCCACACTCATCGCGCCAAGGAGCACGTTCATGGTTGTTAAAATGCGCTTTTTCATATCTTCTTGAGGACGATTTAGTTACAAATCCGCCGCAAAGGTACGAAAAAAAATGGATATGAACAAATAAAAATTCATTTTATTTGCGTATATGCAAAATTTTTACTACTTTTGCAGCCGTTTTTGATTCATTCGCATGCATATGAGACGTTTTATCCTTTCTGTCTGCCTCCTCTCGGTCGCCCTTTTCGCCTCCGCGGAAATCAACGATATACTCGGTAACTGGAAGACCGTTGATGATAAGACCGGCAACAGCTATTCCGTCGTGTCCATCTATCGCGGTGCCGACGGACTCTATTACGGTAAGATCGCGAAGATGCTCATGGGCCCCGCGGACCTCGTCTGCGATAAATGTCCGGGAGACGACCATAACGCTCCCCTCGTCGGGCTCGTCTTCATCCGCGGCATGAAGTACGATGCGAAAAACAACCAACTCGTCGGGGGCAAACTCCTCGACCCCGAGTCCGGTAATTTCTATTACGGTAAGATCTATCCCAAGGATGGCAAACTCGTCCTGCGCGGATCGGTGGATAAGTTCGGGCTGCTCGGCCGAAACCAGACCTGGATTCGCGAATAAACACGCTAAATAAGCAACAATAGATATGGCAAATTTTCAAAAATTAACTCCTCGAAGCGAGGATTATTCGAAGTGGTATAACGAATTGGTCGTTAAGGCCGACTTGGCGGAGCAGAGTGCGGTCCGCGGATGTATGGTCATCAAGCCCTACGGCTATGCGATTTGGGAAACGATTCAGGCGGAGCTCGACCGTCGGTTCAAAGAGAAAGGTGTCAAAAACGCCTATTTCCCGCTCCTCATCCCGAAGTCTTTCCTTAGCCGCGAAGCGGAGCACGTAGAGGGCTTTGCCAAAGAGTGCGCCGTTGTGACCCACCATCGTCTGATGAACGACCCCGACGGTCGCGGCGTGGTCGTAGACCCGCAGGCGAAACTCGAGGAAGAACTCATCATCCGTCCGACTTCCGAGACCATCATCTGGTCCACCTATAAGAACTGGATCTCGTCCTATCGGGATCTGCCTATCCTCTGTAACCAGTGGTGTAACGTCATGCGCTGGGAGATGCGTACCCGCCTCTTCCTCCGTACGGCCGAGTTCCTCTGGCAGGAGGGACACACCGCCCATGCGACCAAAGAGGAAGCCGAGGACTACGCACGACAGATGCTCGATGTATATGCCGACTTCGCCGAGAGCGTGATGGCTATTCCGGTCGTCAAAGGTGTCAAGTCGCCGAACGAGCGCTTCGCCGGAGCACTCAATACGTATTGTATTGAAGCCATGATGCAGGACGGTAAAGCCCTGCAGGCAGGTACCTCCCATTTCCTCGGTCAGAACTTCGCCAAGTCCTTCGACGTACAGTTCCTTAATAAGGAGAATAAATACGAGTACGTATGGGCTACGAGTTGGGGTGTCTCGACCCGTCTCATGGGTGCGCTCATCATGACCCACTCCGATGATAACGGACTTGTCCTGCCGCCGCACTTAGCGCCGATACAAGTGGTTATCGTGCCCATCTTCAAGAAACAGGAGGATCTCGATAAACTGATGGTAAAACTCAACCCTATTGCTGACCAACTCAAGGCCCTCGGCATCCGCGTCAAAGTCGATACCGAAGAGAAATATACGCCGGGTTATAAGTTCGCCGACTACGAGCTCAAGGGTGTGCCCGTTCGCCTCGCGATGGGTGGCCGTGACCTCGAGAACGGTACCATCGAGATCGCACGCCGCGATACCCAGACCAAAGAGACCATTTCGCTCGATGGAATCGTAGAAAAAATACAAAAACTGCTGGAAGAGATCCAGACCAACCTGCTGCAGAAAGCCCTCGATTTCCGTATCGCCAACACCCGCGAGGTCAATAGCTATGACGAGTTCAAAGAGGAACTCAAGAAAGGCGGCTTCCTCCTCGCCCACTGGGACGGTACCCCGGAGACCGAGCAGCGTATCAAAGACGAGACCAAAGCAACGATCCGTTGCATTCCTTTGGCGGATCTGCCCGGTCATCACAGCGAGCCGGGTACCTGTATGGTCACCGGCAAGCCCTCCGCAGGACGTGTCGTCTTTGCCCTCAATTATTAATTGGCATAATATTTGTCAGTAGCCCTGTGGAATGAAACGACTACTGTACATAGTGCTTTGTGGCTTCTTCTTGATCCCTTCCCTTCCCGGTAGGGCCGAGAAGAGGCCGTTTTTGGACTCCTGCATGATCCGTATCGAGAACGGCGACACCCTCTATATGGCATGGCTGCACGAACTATGGGTCTATCCGCCGATGAAGTTCAAGAATAAACGGCAGGAGAAATTCTACTGGAAGACCGTGCGGGATGTCAAAAAATGCTTACCTTACGCAAAGCGTATCACCAAAGATATGGAGTACGCCGATAGCGAACTGGCGAAACTGCCCGATGACAAAAGTCGAAGACGGTGGTGGCGATCCTTCGAGCGACAGCTCTTTCGTAAATACGAGAAGGATTTCCGCGGTATGTACGCCTCGCAAGGGATGATGCTCATGAAACTCATGGATCGCGAGACCGACCGCACCAGCTACGAACTCATCAAGCAGTACAAAGGCAAAGCGGCAGCTAACTTCTGGCAGTTCATTGCCAAACTCTTCAAAAACGACCTCAAAGAGGAATACGACGCCTCCGACAAAGACCGCATCACCGAACGGGTCATCAACCTCGTCGAAGCCGGACAACTGTAAAATAGGCTCGCGTTTCGTCCTTTTGCTCAAAAAAAGGGCATTTTCGTATGTCTATTCCCCGGCATCTACTACTTATTATACTACTTATTATACTATGTATATACTACTTATGTGCTGGTCTTGTGCTGGTCTTTTGCTTATCCCGATTAAACATTCAACAATAAACATTATTAACTTTAAAATAACAAACAATTATGCAATGTGGGAATGTAGAGAAAACGATACTTTTAACTCATAAAATTGGCAATATCGATTACAAAATAAAAATAACTGCAGAAATATTTGCAAATATCAAAGATATTTTGTAACTTTGCAGCGGAATTTAAATGAAGAGCAGAAAGAAATATCAAACGAAGATAAACAACATTATTAACTTAAAAATATAACAAGTATTAATTATGCAATAGTTCGTTAAAAATTTGACTTAAATTAGTTAAAATATGATCGCTAAACGGCTGATTTTAGTCCGAATAGCATGAGTTCTTTGAAATAGTGTTCTT
>SAMEA3663084__coassemble_152_pt1 | contig 24625 bp, 18 predicted proteins | sample SAMEA3663084__metabat2_low_PE_028 | metagenome-assembled genome bin SAMEA3663084 (sample SAMEA3663084) | pig gut metagenome | biome: pig gut; feature: pig-associated habitat; material: faeces | place: France | collected 2012 | reverse complement strand
GAGTTTGAACGTGCCGTTGTATTTCACTTGCACGATGTCGCCGCCTTCGTCTCCGCGTAGGAAGACGGGTTGCGAACTCTTTGCCTGCCAACTGTTTTCCTTGATAGCACGAATCGGATCATAGTGCACGAAGTCGCGCGTTGCTAACTTGCGGGAGATGTTTTGGAAGGCGAACTGCTGTTGCTCGTTGCTGATGGTAAGCCAATAGCGGCGGGTGCCTTCTTCTTTTTTGGGACTTGCTCCGTTCTGTAGAAGCAATTGCCATATGTTATTAAATTCAATCATAATTTTTAAAATAGGTGGTGGTGGTAAAGATCCGAATGGGGATTTAGGGGCGTAGTATACACTCTACCACCACCAACTTTTTTTTCTTATTCTTTTGTTTCTTTTCTGTTTCTTTTTACCCTCGCCTCCAGGTATTAGCATGGTACATTTTTGCTCAAAAAAGTACCATGCTATGAGAGGGAATTAAATTTCCAGACGTGGTCAATTTGATGTAGGGAATAGAAGTAAAACGATCGCCATCCGTCCTTGTCGAGGTCGTAATAGGTGATGAGTCCGAGGCGCTCTCCGGGCAGGTCGAGGTCGGTCGATTTGGGTATCGCAGCCGCCGGGATGAGCAGCGGGTTGGTCGTACCGAGCGCGGTGCGGCAGTCCCCATTGACTTTGGCATAGGAGAAGGCCACGAGGCCGGAGCGGAGGTATTCACGGATCTTTTCGATCTCCCATGCGACACGCATGGCGTAGGCCTTGTTGCCGTTGGCGGGGGATTGGTTGGTCAGATAGTTTGCTTGGCGCATGATGCGCTTCAGTTTTTTCAAATCGTTTGGCATAACTTTTTTTGGTTTTTAGTGTTTTGATTAGTGAATCGATCTGCAGTTCTTCGTCGGGCAGGAAGAGGATGGAACGAAGCTGCTCTTTAGTGAGCTTTCGGTATTGCCAGTTTGTGATGGACGCTTTTATTTTAGCCATCCGTTCATAGAATCGCAGGAGATAGGCACGGTCGATACGGGCGGGATGAAAACCCATGTGACGCAGTTTACTTAAGAAACCTCCGTCGCGATTGTTAATCTCATTAGAGACACATCGCAAGTTACGAAAATCGTTGTTTTGCGCTACTCCATCTATGTGATCGATCGTCATGCCTTTTGGTATGGGTTGTATGGGTTTATCACTCCACGCGGTATATACGGCATGCGAGGCATAGATAGCGATACCCTTCCCCCAAGCGTGTCTGAAACGTAAATATCGCTGCGAGTAACGTCTTCTTGTAGGGAACTTCGTCCCGTCCGTGATGTTTGTAAAGGGATTAACCGTTACTTTGCGTCCGTCCGGATAGACGCGTATGCCTATAACGCCTCCTTGCCCGTTGTTGACATAGAAGGCAACCCCGTTCGGGTGTGTGTCCTGCCCTTTGTAGGGCACAAGCTTCATTAAAACAGCTCCGTTGTAGAACTGCCTGCTGCAATTAAATGCCCCTTTTTGTGCAGCCACTTTTTGAGGGATTTCAGCGCACATAGCAGTCGGGGATTTGGATGCCGAAGATCACGGCAAGGATGAAACATAGTACTGCGATAGCTGCGAGTACGATTACGTGCTGGTAACATAACAAATTGAGCGGCATGTTCTTGCGCATGAGTTCAAGGTGTCCCATTAGCGCGAGTGTGCCTACGATGAGAAACAAGGTGATAAACACCGAAGATAAAAAAGTATAAATCATAACACCGCCGATCGGAGGGATTTAACGACCTCAACGCGAGGCGCTTGTTCCGAAAGGCGGTGCAAAGGTACTGCCGAGTGGCAAAAAGAAACGAAAGCGTGACGCTTTCGTTTTTATTGGAAAATTATATTATGAAGAGCGGTGTCTCCATGGTCTTAATGACCCAATTTATATTTCCTTCATCCCAATTATTGGGGGGGGTATTAGACTGATTATCAATGAGTTAGAGAGTAGGCGTTTTCTATAACCGCGTGATCTCTCCGGCTCCAGTTCCAGAATCTTCTCGTAGATTTTAAAATAGGTATTGAGCGTGTTAGCACGTTCAAAAAGAATCATGCAGCCGGTCCATATCCACGGCTGTTCGTTCTTGATTCGCTTTATGAATTCGTAGGTGGTCATTTGGTTTCGGAAATGGGGTGGCTCCGGTTATCGTGAGCCGACAAACATTTGATATCTTTCGTGGTACTTATTCTTAGTATTGCAGTTCCCAGTCCACGTCTAATTCGAGGCAGTGGATGAGGTTCTTGGCGTCCTCGTTGCCGAGTTCGGCGGCACGGAGCAACATGATACGCGCCTCGTCGAGGGGTACCGTCGTACAACTATCAGGGAAATCGGGATTGTTCTCGCGGAGGAAAGCCGCGGCGCCCGTCACATACAGACCATAGGCATCGTCCTCCAGGTATGCCTTTTCGGCATAAAATAAGAGGCTATCCGGGTTATGAAACAAAGATGCGCGTACCTGTACGGGCGTAGGAACTTTTTGTTTGTTACAGCACGTGCACGCGAATGCAAAAAGCGTGCATGTAGATACCAAAAAATAAGACAAAAAATGACTTTTCATGTGGTCTATTTAAAGGGGCATTAAGTTGATCCAAAAGCAGTTTTTCCATACTTCACGAAAGTACCGAAAAACCTTTGCGTTGCAAAGGTACTACATTTTTTTTGAATATGCAAGAAAAAAGTAGAAAAAAACGCCCAGTAGGGCGTTTTGATTAGATTCTTTCCAGAACCGTCTTGATTAATTCCTTTACACGCGGCTTATAGTCCGTATTCGCTGCCTCCACCTTACGTTGTGCTATCACGCAGCAAACCGTCATGGCCTTATGCCCCATATGCAGCGCCAAACCGGCGATACAACTACCTTCCATCTCGTAGTTGGTGATGCGTTGACCCTCATAGCGGAACGCAGATATCTTCTCGTTGATATCCGGAACAGCGATGTCTACACGTAAGTTACGACCTTGCGGGCCATAGAAACCGTTAGCCGCAATCGTGCAACCGCGCATCATATCATCCTTCGCGATGCGGTCCACCAACTCCGGATTAGCCGATACTACGTACGGCACAGCCGCCTTCTTCGGATAGCCAATGAAGTCAACTAAAGCTTTCTCAAAGCCGAGGTCAGACATTTTGTCACGGTCGTGATAGAACGCCAGAACACCATCGAAACCTATCGATTTCTGGCTTACGAGGAACGTACCCAGAGGAATATCCTCCTGCATTCCGCCGCATGTACCGATACGAACGATCTCCAACTGGCGTTTTTGCTCTTTCTCCGTTCGGGTGTTATAATCGATATTCGCCAACGAGTCAATCTCGTTCATCACGATATCACAGTTATCTGTACCTATACCGGTTGAGATACAACTGATACGTTTGCCATGATACTTACCGGTGATGGTATGGAACTCACGACTCTGAACGTCGCACTCAATAGAACCTTCATCGAAGAACGAAGCTACAATGTTTACACGGTCTTGGTCACCCACCAAAATAATCTTGTCTGCCAAGAACTCCGGTTTCAAATGTAAATGAAATGCAGAACCATCCGCATTGATGATTAACTGCGAAGCAGGGAATTGTTTCATAATATTTTAGATTTTAGATTGTTGATTTTTGATTTTAAGCTTCGCCACCGGTGAAGGTCAACGGAAGGGTACTGCCTTTGATAGGACCGCCTATCGGCTCTATGGTACCGAACTTCTGCTCGTATTGAGCGATGTTATTCTGCAGCGCACCCAGAATCTTCTTTGCCTGATCCGGCGTTACTACTACGCGCGCTACCACATTTGCCTGCTGAATACCCGGCATAATTTGTGCGAAATCCAATACAAACTCCGTAGGAGTATGCGCGATCAGCGCTAAGTTTGCAAATACACCTTGCGCCTTATCTTGCGCAATGTTAATCGATAATTGTTTCTGTTCTGCCATTCGCGTGTGGCTATCCTCGTACGTGTACCAAAACTCCGTTTTAGTAGTAAGTACTCGGATGCACCCGCTCTTAACTCGGACTCACGAAGTCCTCGTTAGGGGATGCCCTCTAAGCCACTCAAGAGGTTTTAATTATAATTAAACTTTAAACTCTAAACTTTAAACTTTCAACTTTTAAACTACCATTTATATTGCTTTTTCAACGGTACCGCCAACATCCAGAGGTTCACCAGAGGTAAAGCAATATCAAACCATAGTACACTCATCATACTGAAGCGTCTCAACCCCATTCGACGTGCCGACACATTGATGATCGTCGTTTGAATAATCCATCGCAAAAGGAATAAGCCTAATGCCACAGCCGGTACCAGGAAACCCGGATTTAACCAATCTATCGTTTCTGCCTTCAGCAACTGCCATCCGTATCCTACCAGTATCAACAGCACCGCTGCATAGAACAACCCACGAGTCATCGGCTCTACACCCAAACGCCACTTTGTACTTGTCTTATAAGCCGGCGAGACCGATAGATGTCTGCGTTTCTGCTGCCACCACTCTTTCATCGTCTGTTTCGCTGTGGACCAGGTATAACTCTCTCTACTCAGCACAACGGCCGTATTCGAACGCGTCGCTACATGATTCACAAACAAATCATCATCACCCGCCTTATTGGTCATAAGATGCGAGAATCCGCCCGATTCAAAGAACAAACGCTTGCGATAAGCTAAGTTACGCCCCACGCCCATATACGGATGTCCGCACAACGCGGCGCCTAAATAGTGCAATCCGTTGAACAGGGTGTCGAACCGTACTAATCGGTTAATATGCCCTCTGTCCTCAAAATACGGACTGAATCCTAACACGATATCCTTTGCTCCTTGTCCGTCTCCAAAACCCTTCATCATCTCGCGAATCCAACTGCTACTCTCCGGCACACAATCCGCATCGGTTAACAACAGGTATTCGTACTGAGCAGCTTTAGCGGCCAGGGTAATGGCTAATTTCTTCGTCGAACCCACCCGTGCTTCATGCGGCACAAACGTCATCTTTAATCGCGGATCACGATGTATATACTGCTCTACTACGTCGCGCGTCGAGTCCTCCGAACCATCATCCACCACGATCACCTCGTACGTCGGATAGTCCTGCGTCAACAAGGCCTGCAGATAATTCGAGAGGTTCACGCATTCATTATGTGCCGCTAAAATCACCGATATACCCGGCCACTTTTGCGGTTCTGCCTCCTGACCCTTGGCTTTCGCCTTCTTATCCTTGCGCATCCGTCTTGCCGGAGCGGCCAGATAACGGCTGTACCAATAGAGTTGAATCAAGAACAGCGCACATACTACACCCAGCGCGATCCAATCCATCGTATTAAAACTACCTAAATCCAATTTTCTCTCTCCTCTCTACCATTCCTTAGCGCACTACCTTGATCTTATAGGTATGCGTCGAACTGCCGTCCTCTGCCTTCACGGTAATCTCCCACGGTTTACCATTCACCTGACCGGGCGCCACACTCATCTCTTGCTTATCCAATTTACGTCCATTGAACTGCGCCGTTTGACCCTTGATATTCGTTAACGAACCAATACCGCGGAAACCGGCGAACGTAAAGTCCGAACGGTTGTCTTTCTTATCGATTCGATAGATCTGAACCGCCTCACTATCCGGATTGAACTCCGACCATACGATATTATCAATCGTTAACCGATCGATGCGCGACGAATAAATCAACTCCACATCATCCACATAAATGGCATTGCCCGCATACAAACCGTAGTTCGCGCGGAAAGCCGGATAGTTACCCGCAGAGAAGATCACATTGCACATCGTCGGACGACCGTCATTCATATAGAAAATAGGCACTTTGATCCGTGTCCATGTGCTGTACTTCGCACGCGCACGGTACCATCCTTCCGCCACTTGCTTCGCCGGTTGGTCTGTACCGCATTCATTGCCATCGGTAGCCTGACGAATATCGCTCTCCTCGTTAATACGCTCGGTGGACGTACATTTCTCTACTTTATTCTTGTACTGACTGCTCTTTGCTGTACCTTGCCACGAGTAATACAACAAGTGAAAATCCTCATCGGCCGTATAATCACCCGTACGCTTAATCCAAACCGACATCGTATCCGGGCGGTATTTCCAAGCAATACCACCTTCCGTACCAGCCGTTGCACTCTTTATGCTCAAGCCCTTCAAGTACTGCCAAGGTTGACCCAAGGTTGCGTAACCCGGACCTACCTCCGTAATACCTAATGCACCTACGGAACGATCAGCCACATACATACAATAACCTCCGTTACGACCGGGCTTCTGATACAGGAACGTGAATTTCAAACCCACTTGCGATATGTTCGATCCATGCCATGAAGCCGGCTGCAAATCGCCGTTATACCTCTCGGGCCAACTCTCAAAATGATTGTTAGGTAACTGTTGCGCTACGGCAGAAAGCGCCGTAACTGCACCCAAGAAGATACCAATTATTACTTTTTTCTTTGTCATACGTATTAAAAAACGCTGCAAAGATAGTGTTTTTTTTGCATATATGCAAACTTTTTAGTAATTTTGCAGCCGATTTATGCAAATATAGTACCTATGGATGCGAATTCTTTTGGCGATAAATGGACCTTTACCAGCTTCGGCGAATCACATGGAGCTGCAGTAGGAGGCGTGCTGGACGGTGTTCCTGCCGGCATTTCTATTGACATAGAAATGATTCGAGAAGAATTGGACCGGCGTGCAGGGAAAGGGGACATCGGTTACGGGTTACAGGTTACCGGAGTTTCCGCACGAGCAAAGAATGAACCCGACGAAGTCGAGTGGCTCTCGGGTGTTATCACCAAGGATCCATCCGGTGAACTCATCACCTTAGGTACACCGATTGCCTTTCTTATTCGTAATTGCGATGCGCGGCCGGAGGCTTACGAGGCCTTTAAGCATACCTATCGCGTCGGGCATGCCGATAAAACCTATGAAATCAAATACGGCATCCGCGATTGGCGGGGAGGAGGTAGAGCCTCTGCACGAGAGACCGCTTCGCGGGTGGTGGCCGGCGAGATAGCCAAACAGCAGTTAGCGGCCAAAGGAATTGATATTCATGCGCAACTCATTCAAGTGGGGGAAGAAACCAACCCGAATGCCTTCCCTGCTTTGATAGAGCGAATCCAAAGCGAAGGAGATTCTATCGGAGGTGTTATCGAGTGCATTATTCATGGTCTTCCGGCCGGAACAGGTGAACCCATCTTCCATAAACTGCAGGCTGAATTGGCTTTCGCCATTCTTAGCATCAATGCCTGTAAAGGTTTTGAATACGGTACAGGCTTTGAGGGCGTCGGCAAAAAGGGAAGCGAGATCAATGCTGTTTCAGGCGGTATTGCAGGCGGTATTTCCGACGGAACAGACATCGTCTTCCGCTGCGTTTTTAAACCTACTCCCTCTACCCCCAAAGCCGGTGTAAAAGGTCGTCACGATGCCTGCGTCGCTGTACGTGCCGTACCGGTAGTAGAAGCGATGACGGCCATGGCGCTCATCAATCTGATTGATTAATTCAGGTAGAAAAATTGACACCATTATGGTAAATATCTTATCCGACATTCGCCAACCCATCGCTGAGGCATGGAAGCAATATGAGCGACTCATGGAGCAAAGTCTGCGTGCAGATAACAAACTGCAGCAGGAGGTGCTTCGTTATGTAGGCGCACGTCGCGGCAAACAGTTGCGCCCGTTACTTGTACTGCTCAGCGCACAGTTATGCAATCCGGTTACCGATAAGACGCTTCGCTCGGCCGTTGCACTGGAATTGCTGCATACAGCGAGTCTCGTGCATGACGATGTAGTGGATAGTTCCGATACGCGCAGAGGCGCCGCAGCTGTACATGTGAAATGGAATAATAAAGTAGCGGTTCTCATTGGCGATTATATGCTCGCGAAAGTGATCGGACTGACGGCAGAAGTGCGTAACATCCGTATCCTGGAAATCGTTGCTAATCTCGGTAAGAGTCTCTCTTCCGGCGAGATGGTACAACTGCACGTCGGCCAATCGATGTGGATTGATGAGGAACGCTATTTCCAAGTCATTGAGCAAAAGACCGCACAACTCTTCCAGGCTTGCGCAGAAGCAGGAGCAGAGTCAGCCGGCTGTACACCACGTCAACGCGCTGCGTTACGCGACTACGGACGATTCTTAGGGATCTGTTTCCAGATTAAAGACGATATCTTCGATTATAGCGATTTGGAGGAAATCGGCAAACCTACCATGAGTGATCTGCAGGACGGCAAGGTCACCTTACCACTCATCGAAGCCCTGCGTCGTGCACCGAAGGATGAGGCAGAAGAGATTCGGATGAAAGGAGAGCAATTGGTGGCAGACGGCTATTCGCCGGAGGACCGCAAGCGTGTGCTCGAAGAGATCAAAGCTTTTGTCATTCGTTTCCACGGCGACGAATATGCCGTACAACGCATGTTAGAGTATAAAAAACAAGCCACAGAAGCCTTATCGGTCTTCCGTGACTGTGATGAAAAAAAGAGTCTTACCTCCTTACTCGACTACGCCATCAATCGCGTTCAATAGACGCTCTCGGATATCTGAATACGAATCACCAATCGAATCTACGATCTCTCGCATAAACGCGCCGACCAACAGTTGGCGCGCTTTTTGTTTGCTGATACCGCGCTGCTGCATGTAGAAGAGCGCCGACTCGTCCAATTGACCGGTAGAAGCACCGTGAGTCGCTTGTACATCATCCGCATAGATCTCCAACTGCGGTTGGGTACGCATCTCAGCATTCTCCGATAGCAAGAGGTTGCGATTCGTCTGATGCGCCTCCACCTGTTGCGCTTCGGGAGCAATCTTCAAGTCGCCAATGAAATGTCCGCGAGCATGGTCATCCAACACGAACTTGATCAACTGATTCGAGGTGCCGCCTCCTACGGCATGCGTCACATGCGTCTCGGCTATCACCTTCTCCTCTCCATGTAAGTGCTCCAGACCATAGATCTCCGTTTTGCAACCTTCCTCCAATTGATTGACCGCTATAGAAAACGGCGCATTGATCACATGAATTTTAACATGTGAACCTGCTTCCTGGTCAATCCGGAGATTGACTTCTTCGTTGACGAAGACGCGCTCGAAGACCTCGCCCTTATGCAATACCATCGTATCCATGTTCTTCGAGTTCCAGCGCCAGTGTTTTATCTCCGGTCTTGATGATCTTCCCGTCGGCTAACACATGTACAAAATCAGGCACGATATAATCCAGCAGACGCTGATAGTGGGTAATGACGATAGAGGCATTCTCGGGTGTCTTCAAACGATTAACTCCTTCCGCTACGATACGCAGGGCATCGATATCCAAACCGCTGTCCGTCTCATCCAATATCGACAAACAGGGCTCTAACATCGCCATCTGGAAGATCTCGTTTTTCTTCTTCTCGCCTCCGGAGAAACCTTCGTTCACCGATCGGTTATTTAACTTATCCGGTAACTCCAGCAGTTTCTTCTTCTCGCGCATCAAGCCCAGAAACTCCTTCGCGGAAATAGGTTCTTTTCCCTCATATGCGCGCTTCTCATTAAGCGCCGTGCGCATGAAATTCGTCATACTCACGCCGGGGATCTCAACGGGATATTGGAAACTGAGGAACACACCCGCACGGGCACGCACCTCCGGCTCCATCGCCAACAGGTTCTCTCCGCGCAGAAGCACTTCTCCTGCCGTCACTTCATACGCCGGATTACCGGTCAAAACCGCCGATAAGGTCGACTTACCCGCACCATTCGGACCCATGATAGCATGCACCTCGCCTTCATGAATGACGAGGTTCACTCCCTTCAATATCTCTTTGCCCCCGATCGAGGCATGCAGATCTTTTATCTCAAGTAGCGTTTTCATTCTTTTTCTCACAGAGTACATTAGAAATTATACTTAGTCATCAATTGCACACGATGGTTTGTAACCCAGTGAAGGTCTTGCTGTGCTATTCCGCGCAGGTCCAATGTACCTTCCTTGCCGTATTGCACCGAGGTTACCTCATACTCCAACCCCACTTGGAACTTGCCCACGGTATAAAGCAACGTAGGCGAAAGACGCCACATACGGATCATATTATTAGGACGCGGCGTGAAAATATTATCCGGCTTGCCATCACTGTCGCCATCGTACAAATCCTCTTTTGTCCCAAGGTTTTGGATATATCCGGCGAACAGAATACCTTGCAGTTTTTGCGGATGTTTCTCCTCTTGTTTGCCTACCTTGCCTCCATAGACCATACTAATCCATGACGAAGAATTACGCAGCGGAGTATATTCCCACGAGCCATCGGCATTTTTGGCCTTCACACCATAACCACTATTAAGGTTCATATGCTCGCCTGCCTCCGCAAAGATAGTCTTTGCCTTGATGGAAAACTCGCCCTTCTTATACTGCAGATAGAGGAAGGGGGAGGCTGTGGTCAGACGGTCTTTGACTGTAACCATGATCGTATCTCCGGGAGTCGGAACCGTTTTACCCAGATTGCGGGGTTTAATGCTCAGCACATCAGCTCCCACTCGCATCAAGAAGCCCTTGTGATGCACGCTCAACCCCAAATAGGCTTCCGGTGTCTTGCCATACAGCATATAGTCGGCCGACTGCGCATATGGACCGGTGGACAAGTACTGCATTTGCCAGATACCAGCGGCCGTCAAAGTGATATATTTGCCCAAGCGCGCATCCATCTTCACCATCGGAGAACGGTTGAAGGGACCAAAAGGCGCACCGGAGGCAAGAGATATAACATCGCTTACATCAGCTGCCATCGGGTGCCATGCCTGACCAAGCGTCAGATCAACACGGGCATAGTCCTTACCACCTGACATAGGCAGACTATCCCATCCCAATATCACATATGCCTGACGAAGCCGAAACTGCGCTACACCACTAACCGCGTGAGCTCCGGTGAAGGAGACGGTTGAACCCGATTTAGTACTTAATCCGGCATAAAAATCCGCCTCAATTTTTCCGGAAAACTCCGTTCCACGCCATTTATACCCCACGATATTCAGTCCGACACGGGTCGTAAGACTCAGGAAACGGAAGGTACTTACCGCATTGAGATCTTCGCGAAGTGCAGGGTTGTCAGTATTCCAGACCTGGTCGCGAGGCTGATAGTTATACAGGTCACCTGTTCCGGAAATCGATTCACGGCTGTCATACGTGAAGTAGTTACGAATAAATCCGTAGGGTTTAAAATGTTGCTTGAGGTGCGACTTTACCGCCTCTTTTTTCTGCTGCTTCGTCGCCGTCTCTTGCGCCATGACAGACGCAGAGAGCAGCGAGAAAAGCAAGTATATGGATATGATACGTTTCATATTACTTGAAAACAGATACCCATGTCACGTTTCATGGATATACTGTTTTGATTGTTTATCAATCTTGTCTTTCGGACTGCAAAAGTACTGCTTTTTTCTGAATTACGCAAGAAAAAAAACAAAAAAAGCGTCCTAAGACGCCTTTTTCACCGTTTCACGTACTTGGGAACACTATTGAAGGGTTCCGAATGCGTTGTAAATCGTGCCATCTGTCAAACGAATAAATAGTTGACCATCTCGAATAAACTTGTAATTGGAGCCATCCTTATGACCGTCCGTCCACTCGATAGCCGTCTCTTCTTTGTCGCAAAGCGCTTCACCATAGACCTCCAGTTCCCACAAGGAAGAACCATAGCCTGTATTGCGTTTTTTACAATAAATTCGAACGAACTGTGCTTCCACCGCCTCACCGCCTTTGCGGATATCAATCGTCTGCACACCGCCTTCTGCACCCGTGATAGACTTCGCTATCGTATACTGCTCGCCATCTTCACTCACTTCCACATCAAAATCCGTTGCATAAGCGGCTTCCCAATAGAGTTTGACAGTGGTCAGTTGATAGCAATCGCCGATATCCACCACAATCCATTCGTTGTCCTGATGACGGCTGGACCAACGGGAATTCAGATCTCCGTCCACGACCTTCTCGGGTTTCATTCCATCGTTCTCATATCCCGAAGCCGTGACTGACTTATGCAAGGCCAGGTTGACCTGATCGAACGACCTGACATGAACCGTAGCCGTGTCTTCAATATCGAAGCAAGGGAAGATCAATTCGAAATCTCCGACCTGCGTCGCGCGGTAGGATGAGTTACAAGTGTCCATCACCTCGCCGAACTGATTAAGAATCGATACGACGAACTGCTGCGTGGTACCCAGGGGCATCGTTACTTCCTTCGGCTCTACCTTCGCATTCGCCACTTGCTCCGCTTCCAGCACTACAAATGTCAACGAAGCGGAACAACCGTCTATCGTACGTGTCTCTGTAAACAGGCCATAGTGCGAATAACTCAGCGTCTCGTTCTTCACAGAGAGTACCTTACCTGCACAGTCATAAGCCGTGATCGTTAAGGTAGTTGTTTGCCCCGGATAAAGCACCGTATCCGTTGCCGAAAGTGCAATCGTAAACACACTCGTCGACTCACAACTCAGCGGACGACCATAGGCTTCCAACTCATAGAGCGAAGTGCCGTATTGCGTAGCCCGCTCTACTCCGGTCAATCGAATATACCTTCCTCTGGAAGGATTAGAGATTGGAGATTGGAGATTGGAGATTTGGATTTTCTCCACGCCTCCGGCGGAAGAGAGGACGGCGGTGCGCCATGTACTGTTATCATCGCTCAGCGCTAACTCATACTGCGAAGCATAGGCCGCTTCCCATCGTAAGATGAGGTGATCGATATAGCATATCTGCTGCAGATCCACCACTACCCATTCATTATCTTTGTGCGCCGACCCCCATCGCGTCTTTACATCGCCGTCCGTCAAGTGCTTCGCCAAGCAACCGGCGTTCTCTTCCGAAGAAGCCGTTACCGGTTTATGCAGCGCTAAGTTCGGATACGGAAGATCCCATGCCATCGAATCGGGTTCCACTTCTTTCTCCTCATCCTCTATAGTAGTCACTGTGTGTTTTTGATTGCCGCAGATGAGGGTTAATCCATGTGGCACAGTAACGGTTGTATCCACAGCCCCGAAGAAATGAACCGATAGCGGCGCAACCCCTACGTGATAAACGGCATACGTAGTACGCCCGCTGACCGTATCCGTGTAAGCACAAGCCATCGGATGGTTAGAATATATATCGTATCGTTTCTCGCCCAACGCCTTGTTGGAATGCGCCAACCAATAGGTGATACCTCCCGTATCTGCATTCTTTGCTAACGCTTTGCCCATCTTATCCATTTTGTCCCAGACATGCGCGGCCGAGTCGGCATCAAAGAGCGAGAGGTACGACAAGCACACATTACCTAATCCCGACTCGTCACCCAGACCACCGCTGGCAGCTTCATAGTTTCCCACCTCCTTAGCCGCATACATCTGCGTATAATCCCAACGTGTGAACTTGAGATCTTCGGAGAAGAAATTAGTGAGTATAGGTGAGATAGGTAGCCATTGTATCGAATGCATCCAAACCGGATCGCCGGAGAACCAGGTCCACCATCCTACGCCCTGCATCGTCAGGTTGCAGCAATAGGGGTGTTTGTATTTCGTAAAATCGATGTTCCTGCGTTGGCGATCGAACCAATACTCCGCCGTAGCGCGGGTCTCCAGCGTATAACCGAAGATTCCAGCCTCAAGCATCTCCGGATCCTGCAGCGCAGCGCCTAACATCCATATGCCGCCCCATGCCTGTATCGCCTCTGAACTTGACTCCTGACCGTTACCGTTTCCCTGATTTCCCAAACCGCCTGCAAAGGAATGACCACAATAGGGATCCAAGGTTCTAAACCACGGTTCATCTGCCGACCGCTGCCAGTTGGCATAGTCACGCGCTACCTCACGAGCCAACGGACCGTATTTATCGCGAAAATCCTCATCCAGCATGCAGAGGATAGCCGAAGCATAAACGAAATAGCCGTAATGGAAATGGTGGTCGTTGAAGGTATCCGAGTCATAAGAAGGATCCATTCCGATTAGCGCTCCCCATCGCGGATAGCGAGCGAAGTAATACCGCTCTTCACCCGGTGTATAGGTGTACCAATCGATCAGCACCTCTTTCAGTCGCTGCTTGGCCATGCGGAACGTAGCTGTATCGCCCATCTGCAACGCAAAAGTTAAATAATGCGCCATCTGAGTCAAGCCCTTACCGCCCCAATAGGTATCCCCTCCGAATGAACCTTTCTTCGCATAATCGCTATTCAGTTCCGCCATCCGCGTAGCCGAGAATCCTTCCTTCCACTCTAACGGAGCAGGAAAGAAAGGTAAAAACGAATGTACCGGATAGGTAAAAGTGAAGTCTTTGCCTTCGAAGATCCGCATTTGACCACGAGGCGTCTGATATGTAGGTTGATAGATCGGCAAAACCGGTGTGCCAAAACCCTCTTCGCTGTAATAATGATGAGGAAGGAATCCCATTATCACCGACTTGTCCACATGGAAAGAGGTGGATAAAGTGGATTTATTCGCATCATATTGATAGTCAATCCGTGTCGTACGCGGGATCTTAAAAGCGTACGGAGCAAAAGCCTCTTGATTCAATCCGTCTGTCAGCAAAGCGATACTTAACAAATCGCCCTGCGTGAATACAGCGTATTTGGTGGCATCGGGATTCGTGGTAGTCATCGTGATACCCGAGGCTTCTATCCAAACAATCGGAGAACCGTGCATACAGGTTACACGCACCCATGCCTCGCCATCCTGCATGATAAACGACATCATAAAATCCGACCAACTATCTACCAGTGCCTCTTGGAAATTGGCTATCTTGCCGTTCATCGTATTCTTGAAGTTCACCGACAGCGGCGTATCCCATTTCATCTCGCATCCGGTCGGTTCCCAATAAGTAGGATACCCTATCGTCAACTCTCCGTCTTTAGCCTCAGCCCAACCGGGATAGAACCAAATTTTTCCGGTCCATTGATTCACCAAGGCATGGGTCCACCAATCATTGGTCGGCAGCGACAGAGAGCCCTGTTGCGAACCATCGGGAGTGCCCAGACGCGCTAACAACGAATCCGGCAGATATAGCTTTCTGTGCTCCATCTGATAGGCTTGGCATCCGCCGTGAGCCGAGGTATGACTCTTGGATAGCGGCACATACGAGGCATACGAACCCGCGCCAACAGACACAGGCGTTTGCGCGAGAGAGGAGACCGCTATCGCTGAAAGAAGAAAGATCGCTGCGCTCAAAGACAACAGACTCCGTTTCATACCTTATAGTTTTACCAATATTGTTTCGACGCTATTCGCCGGCATATCCATCGTCGCGCAGTACTCGCCTATCTGCAGCGGGAAATGCATCGCCTCGCCGGTATTGAGGATATTGATCGCGTACGTACCGTCCGGTTTGGCTACGGCACAGATATGAATCGTCTCCTCCAGTCCATCCGGCAAACGAACACCTAATGCTACATCGCCCGGCCGCATAGAGCGACTGAACTGCTTGAGCACATAGTAATACGGCGTGTAGTATAGGTTTTCATGCTCGTAATCTACCATCAGCATCGCACCGCAGTTATTGTTTACATGCGTCGGACCACCAATCGAATCCAGCACGGCATTCCAATCGATATGTCCGGTTAACCAGTGATTGATACCATCGATGATATAACTCGCATAGCGATGAGTAACCGCGTATTTAGGATGCCATTCCGGCCACCAAGGTGTCGAATAAGCCCAATCGGTCGCATTCGGATTCCACCAGAAACTATCGTTATCAAACCAACAGCACTCTTTATATCCCTCGTAATCGGATACGCCGGGCCAACCGTCTCGACCTAAGTTATCCACACAACCTTCCGTATGAATCAGGCGCTTATCGGGATGTGCCGCATGCAGCGAGTCCAATAAATCCGGGAAACAACTGATGGTCGATCCGTACCAATGCAAAGCCGTGCCATCCGTATAGGCGTTTGCCAACGAATCGCCGAAGATAGCGGCCGTATAGGGTGCGGCCTCAAAAGTATTTTGATCAAATCCTAAAATCTTCACATAACCAAAACCATTGGTTTGCAGTTGCGGACCCAGATATTTACCGATCAGTTCCGCCTCCTCGGCCGGCGACAGGTGCATCGATTCCCAACTGCCGTCATTACCCATCGGTTCATTCTCCGGTGTGATGGCCCAGAAGCGAATACCCGCTTCCTTATACGCCTGCAGATACTTTACATAGTAGCGCGCAAAGGCATCGTAGTACTCGGGCAGCAGAGCTCCTCCGTAACGATTCGTCTTATCGAAGAACTGCTTGTTGTCTTTCATCCATGCCGGGGCCGTCCAGGGGGAAGCTACCAATCGCCATTCGCTATCCGCTTGACCGGCTTTGATCTCGGCAATCTCATGCAGACATTGCCACATATCATATTGCTCGTCTTGAATCTGCGGATACTCCTCTTTCGAGAATCCATCCTGGTGCACCGCCATGCTAAAATGGTCCAGTGCCTCATCGTTCTCCACGTCATCGTAGGAATAATGTCCCTTAAGAGCGAAGTCCGATGCACCGACTACGGTACGCGAAGCAGAGAAATTAGCGCCATCCTCTCCATACATCTCCTGCAGCACTTCACGACGCTTCTCCGGGCTCAGACAAGCCAACACAAACACCGACGACTCCGTAATAGAGTTGCCAAAACCGTCTATCGTCTGACGACGGTCATTCACATCCACTACAACAGCTCCGTCCAACGTCTTTTTAACAAACACTACGGCCGATTGTTCGGTGCATTTCTCTCCGGATGCAGAGGTGAGCCACACATGGGTGGACGGTACCTTCGCTGTGCAGGCTGTCAGCGCACAGAGAGCAAAAAGGATTATTTTACGCATATGTTTACAGTGATTTCGGTTATCTTTTCGTCGCGGGCAAAGAGATGTGCGCTTTCCTCTTTGGATAGCACCTTTGCTTCCACTTCGGCAAGGCCGCAATAGTCTTTCGGCAGAGGTTGATCTAACTTATAGGTGATCTTCGTGCCGCAGTACGTGAACTGCAGCGCATTGTCCTTGAAATCATTCGCGCAAAGGAAGAGCGGGGAAAAAGTGATCTGGCCGTCCTGCACGGTTACACCTAATTCGAACCACCGGCTGATGATATCTTCCTTCACCTGTCCGGTCATTCCGGGTTGTTGCACGCCAGCCATGGTCGGCGTATGCGAATACGGATCGAAGGGGAAAGCCCCATACTCATCCGGCCGCTTATGCGAACCGATACCTTCGCGAATTGCCATATATTGCTTCAAGAGACGTTGGCGGATCTCCGTCCTCTCGTTCTTCGCCCGCTGCATGGTCTCGCCCACCGCCAAGAGCAGTTTACTTACCATATGCCAGTAAATACAGCCGAGACCTTCGTACTTATAGAACGTACCGCTACGACCGGTGAAAGCATGGTGATTAAACACTTGTTCATACAGGTCCTTCAGTTCATCCGGCAGTTCATTCGCATTACGATACTTGGCATCGAAATGAATACCGCCATCGCAGTCCTGCTTCAGGATTGAACCCAGATATTTCTGTACCACCGCCAGATTCTTCGCCTCTTCCGGCAGGTTATTCAATTCCAGGAAAGTCTTTCGTCTGCGGTTCGGATAGAGCATATACGAACGTTGATCTTCGCGGTATAGATCGGAATGACGCATTGCATCAAGTAAGTCGGCCGCCTCTTCTCCGCTGAGAATTCCGGACGAGAGAACTGCTACCTGACCTTCCAGCATCGCATAGAGATGGCTGATCTCGATGCCCTGATCCGTAAACTTAATCAGGTTATATGCCTCATACAAACCGTCTGCACGTTTGTTCGCGCGAATCGACTCATCAATCTTACGCAAGGTAGCATCCAAGAACTCGTGTAACTCCTCTTTCTCCAGTACTTCGGTCTTCCCGCTTAGTCCGGCATATACCTTTTCGCGGTATGTCTCGCCGGCCGTACCGACGATATCGAGGAACTGCTTGGTGTTGCCGTTCGGATAAGCATTACGAATTGCACGAAGGAAATTCAAGGTTTCTACACCTATCGTCACGTCTTCTTGAATCAACTTTTGCAGGAATGCTACGTAGCGACGCATGTAACACAAGGTCACCATCGAAGCACCGTAGCCTACTAACGCGTTGTTCGCATCATTCCATTCCGGACGTAAAGTATTCATCCATATACCGGCTTCGGGAACGAAGTTCGACAGTTTGGTCAATAGAGTAATCAGCAACTTATCGGCCATCGTTGTTCGGCGAACCTGTTGTTTCTCATCTAAGAGCAACTTGGCTTCTGCTCCCCTCGTCGGAATAAGCGCCTGAATACGCTTATGTTCCTCGTCGTCAAAGCGAATACTGTTCTTCGGGTCGGCTACGATCTCGGCATACGATTTCAACCGATACGGTACATACGCAAACGCATACCTGCATTCATTCAGCAAGCCTTGCAGTTTCTGCGGTTCATGACTGTAACTGATTTCCAGCAGTTTCAGCAAATAAATAATCTGATGGTCGCCCCAATAACCGATATTCGACCACGGATTCTCCGGTTCAATCACCTCGTAATCGATTCCCTCATTGGAGATACGATAGGGATTATAGCCGTCCGCCGTAGTGGCATCCAAGAACTTGGCAATGATATGATTGATATATAGGGGATAGGAGAAGGACAGCGCTTCCCAGTTCTGGAATATGTCGCGCCAGTTACCCTGATATGCTACAACCGGCTTACCTTGTTCATCCTGCACGCGAATATTGAACAGGTTCCAGGGACGAGAAGGATCCCCATGTCGCCTACCAAAGGTCAACGGCAGATCTTCCGTATCCGACTTAGGCGGATAATTCAGGTAATAACCGCCGCGCATGGTATTGAATAGCACGTTCGCGAAATGACGCGCATCATTGGCCTCATCGCCGGTTTCCTGCACACCATCGTTCTGTGCTACTATACGTTTCAGCGTCTCAGTCGACTCTCTCATCGCCGCCTCAATCACCTCTATCGCATCCGGTTGCGTAATGAAATGCATCAGTTCATGCACCGCTACTGCATCTTTGCTGACATCCAACACATTATACCAAGTCTGCGAACTATGAGCCGGCAGACAAAGAGATGTCTCCGCCACAAACGCTCCGCGTACGCCTTTAGAAGGAGTTTTATCGTACTTTGCACCTGGCAAGCCTAATCCATAGACGGTATTACATGTGAGGGATTCAGAGGGTTCTGCACGGTCCACCAAGATGGCCTCCATGCGGAAAAGCGCCAGCGAAGTGCCTGGCACCAGTTCGGTCTTCTTATATCCGTCAACCAATGTGGAGAACTCATTCTGCGTCTTGCGCTCTACGCCAGCCGGCAGCACATTCTGCAGACGATCGTCAATGGATACTTCCGTAGCTCGGTTGCCTAAGTTTTCCAAGGTCGCACGACGTACCCATCCGTGCTTGCCTGCCGGCGCCCAGAGATAAGAGAAACGCAGTTTGAGTGTGTGGTTCTCTTCACAGAACACAATCTGGTTGCCCACCGTTGATTTCGCAATCTTACGGGATAACACGAATACATCCTGTTGCTGCGAGGAGAAAGGCTTCCAAAGTAAGTCTCTGTTCACCAGAAACGGTTCACCCTTCACCTTAATCTCCGTCTTCGGACCGGTAAACTCATAGCTCTCCGTAATCTTGTCGTCCGTATAATACGGGAAAAGCGCTTCTCCCGGACTGCGACGACCGGCCGTTAATCCGCCTGTCGAAGACAGGTACATCCATAGATCCGTATCCGACGCCAGCGAGATGAAGAACGGCTGCATCTCATCGTAATTGGCAATCTCATAAAACCGTTCGCCGTTAATCGATATAAATTGTCCTTTTACCATGGTTATCTTATTTTTTTCGAACGCTCTGTCCAAAAATCAAACGTTAGTGATTCTTAGTGATACTTAGTGATATTTAGTGGTTATCGACCCCTTGTCGAACCTGTCAAGAGGGTATAGCGGACTCTCTGCGTTTCTCCAGTTCGTCTTTCATCTGCGCCATTGTGGCGGAATCCAGGTTATAGAACATCATAACGAGAGCGCAAGAGGCATACAGCACGCCTGGGATAACGCTGACCAGCAGACGTATTCCCATCATGGCAGTGTCGGACTGCACATCGGCGTTGGCTACGAAATGCGTTACCGACAGCAACCAACCGGCAGCAGCTGCACCGATAGCCCAACCGAGTTTCTGCGCCAATACGGAGGCCGAAAAGCACAAGCCCGTCGTGCGCCGGTTGAACTTCCATTCGCCATAATCCGCCACGTCTGCCAACATGGTCCATAGCAACGGTACAGCCGGCGCATAAGCCATTTTAGCCAGTATGTTAAATGTATATACGAGCGGCAGATTATCTCCCGCTACGAAGATCAGCGAGAAGAATATACCCGATACCACAGAAGACATGATGTACACCGCTTTGTTGCCGAACCGCTTCGCAAGCGGTTTGGAGGCAGGCAGTGCGACTATCAGCGCAACGGTACCCAAGACATTGAATAACTGCACATTCTCGGCGTTCTGGATATAATATTTGAAGTAATAGGCGATTGCGGCATTCTGCATAGCGAACATGATGAACGAAACGATACCTACGCAGGTGAGGACAATCCATGCCTTGTTCATAAACAGATACTTGAAATCTTTCAGCACATTGCTGTCCTGTTTCTTCGGTTGCGGCACACGCTCGCGGGTGGTAGCAAAAGCGATGAGGAAGAAGGCTATACTCAGTACACCGAACAGAGCAACGGTATATTGGTATCCTTGCGCCTGATTGACCACGCCGTCGTTGCCGATGGCTCCGAGCCATTTGACAAGATAAAGGGCTGCGCCGGTAACGATAAACTGCCCGATATAAGCGGCAATGAAACGGTATGTGTTCAATCCTGCACGTTCGTTCGAGTCGTCTGTCATGACGGCGGATAGCGATGAATAGGGCAGGTTGACAAACGCATAGGCAGTTCGCAGCAACAGACAAGTGATGAGCGCATAAGCGAACTTGCCGTTCAACCCGAACTCAGGTGTCGTGAAGGCCATCACAGCCAGAATTGCATAAGGCACCGATCCGAATAATAAATACGGACGGAATTTACCCCAACGGCTGCTGGTGCGGTCAGAGATGATACCGACAACAGGGTCCATCACGGCGTCCCATATACTGCCGACAAACATAATCACGCCCGCCATCGCTGGCGAGAGACCGTAGATGTCCGTGTAAAAGATTAGCAGCCAGAAGCCCACCAAATCCCATACAAAATGAGATGCGGTATCGCCTAAACTGTAACCTAATTTTTCTCGAATAGATAGTTTCATCGCTTTATTTTTTTTATTACGTGATTACGTAATTACGAGTTCTTTTTATACACGCGGATATAGTCCACGTACATTTTAACAGGAGTGCCGTCTTCCGGCAGAGCAGTCACCTTGAGGAACGACGGGTCATCGCTCGGGATAACCTCCGGATATTTCTCCGCCGCAGGCATATCCGGGAAGAAACCGCCAACCGACAAGTTCAGCACCAGATAAAACGGGTGGTTAAAATAATGTCCCGGTTCATTGACCTCTTTGCCGCGCAGCGATAACTGGAAATACGGCGCTACATCCGGATACTGATCCCGATCCAAATACATCGCAATCGAATCTTCCGTCCATATCAACGTAAACAAATGAAAATCACCTTGAACCGGATAATCGGCGGTACAAAACTGTCCGTAATTGGGATATGCTCCATTATTAAACGATTCACCCCAATGGCACGCACCGTTGAAATAACGATCCTGAATACCGTTCTCTATTCCCGTATGATGACCCATCTCGCAGATGTCAATCTCACCGCATTTCGGCCAAACGACTCTACCCTCTTTCGCCAATTCCTCCAACCTTTTATCCACGTCGTCGTTATCGCCTAAGTTGGTCGCAAGGTTATTTCCTAACATCCAAAACGCCGGCCAAAGACCGTCTGCTGTGTACGGAAATGCTATACGGGCTTCCACCTTACCGTACTCCACGGTCACCTTGTCCTGCGTATTGAGACGTGCCGAAGTACAAGGCCGATTGCCATATTCCTCGCGCTGCGCATTCAGCACCAAGCAACGTTCGCCCGTCTCCGGATGACGTTCTATAGTCACATTCTTCGGCGCATAGTATTGCAACTCCGCATTTCCGCCGCCGCGCGCATTGTCCTCCACGTTCCAATACGCTTCGTTCAGGCTCTCGCCGTCAAACTCATCGTTCCAAACCAACTGCCATTCGTTTTTTGCACACGATGTAAGCAAAAAGCAGATGGCAATAATTGATAATTGATAATTGATAATTGATAATTGACGCATTATTCTACGATTTGTCCGGTTATTGTATAAATATGTTCTCCTCTGCGGATTAAGAGTTGCCCGTTGCGAAGCACCTTCTCTCCCTCCCTTGAGGGGAGGGTTGGGGAGAGGTTGTTCTCCGTTCCTTCCGGCTCAATCGAATCCGAAGCAGATGGACAAACGAAACTCTCGTTCGCATCGCCGCGCTGGTAGATGCGGATCCAGTCGATATACATCTTGCGCGGATCGTTAGCCAAGGCCGTGATATTGTTCACATTAAAGATACCCGGGAATTGACCGCCTACTGCCAAGTTGGCGATCAAGAAATTCGGTTTTCCGAATACTAGTTGACGGTTATAATTCGGGTCGTCATTGGGTTCTAAGTCCGCATGGAAATAGGCAGCTTTATTCGGATACGCATCCTTATCCATATACATATCGATCGACGTCGGCGTCCAGATCATCGTCACGATATGGAAGGTATCTTGCAGCGAATAGGACCATTCCGAGGCTTGTGCATCACCCCAAACGGCATTCCATGCAGAGCCAACATGCATTGCGCCGTTGAAATAGCGATCCTGACGGTTGTTAAAACCGTCCTGATGCCCCATCTCGATGATATCCGTCTCGCCGCATTTGGGCCATCCCACCTCGTCGATATTCTCGCCTAACTGCCAGAACGCCGGCCAAAGCCCGTTAGCCGTCTGAGGCAACTTGATACGCGCCTCAATCTTGCCGTACGTATAATGCAGTTTATGCTTGCTGTTCACACGACCGGAGGTACATTGCTTGCCCATATAATCCTCTTTGGTGGCTGTCAGAATGAGACATTGCTTACCCGTCGTCGGTTCGGCACCTACCGTCACCGCTTTCTCGCAATAGTACTGCAACTCGTTATTTCCGCCGCCATCGCCATTCACCTCTATATTCCAAACTGCACGGTCCAGACTGCCGTCCGTGAAATCCTCGTTCCAAACAAGTGTATATTCCCCGTCCTGTCCCGGTTCCGCTTCGTCTGCGCATTGGGCATTAGGAGTGGTACGGGGAGTGGCATCATTGGAGAAGATAACATCGTCAATCAGCACAACGGCGTTTTCTGTAATCTCGTCACGGTCAGCCATAAACATCAGGTAGTCAACCTGCGCTTTGCCGCTGATATCGAATACCACATCCTGCCATTGATTGGCAACGATAGTATTCACCGGTACCATATCAAGGTTTTCGCCATTATCCGTCACTTTCAGGTTCGGGTTGTGGCTGTTATTGCGATACATGAGCGCGTGCACGTATTTATAACCCGTCACGGCTTGCGGCAATGTATAAATAGCCCCTGACCAGTTATCACACTCGGGTGCACGCACAATCTGCAAGCACTTGCAGCTGAGATTCAACCCTTCCTGATGAGGGTTATCCACTATCTCATTGCCACAGGAAACGGTATTCCATGTCTTGGATGAATTCTCAAAATCATCTACGGTTGTTTGCGCCTGCATTGTCGCGCCACATAGCACACATGCTATAAAGAATAACTTTTTCATCATATACTATTTTCACTGCTATCCCATTAAAATCCAAAACCAATTATCAACTATCAAGATTTTCGCTTGCCGAAAATAATCGTTCGAGCAAAGCGAGATAAGAACCATCAACTATAGTATGTTATGGCGATATTTCAAGTGCGATGATTTGTTTTTTCGGTTTATGTCTTTGTGTGCTTTGTACTCGTAGAGTTGTACTAATTGACAGTAAAAGCTGTCTGGAAGCTTGCTTACAAGCAGGTTTTAGTGGCAATTTGTACAAGGAGCAACGGCTCCTAAAGCACTCAAAGGGTTTTGGCGGTTTTTGTTTATTTTTAATGGGACACTATTGTACTATTTTATTTCAAACGCACTTAGATAGCAACTCCCGCTGAATAGTTTCAGCGTTACTGTATGTTTGCCTTCGCTAATAGAAAGGGGGGCTTTAGCCACAATCCATTCTGTGTTGCTGCCATTGCGGGGCATGTCAACGAAATTCTGCGACTCGCCGTCCACAAGCACCTCGCATATCGAATTCGAATAACCGCAATAGCGGAGTGTGATTTCCTTGCTGCCTGCCGGCAAATAGAGCTGGTAGTCAATTTCCTGTCCGGCTGCAAAATTCGTAATCATCAGTCCTTTGCCACCTACCTGCTGCTGCACTTCCGTGTCCGTAGAGGGACGAAGCGGCATGGCGTTATTCGCTACGGCGACATACTCGCTTGCAAGGATAGGACGATTGGCGCGTAGCCATACACTCTTATCCATCGGCGAGAACCAGCAGTACATCTTCCCTAACTCCGTCAGTTCTGCCGGATAATCGTGCGTCAGGAGCTGGTTATAGGGGACGGACTCTACTTTTCCGCTCATGCGCGGCATGAAC
>SAMEA3663084__coassemble_121_pt1 | contig 27001 bp, 18 predicted proteins | sample SAMEA3663084__metabat2_low_PE_028 | metagenome-assembled genome bin SAMEA3663084 (sample SAMEA3663084) | pig gut metagenome | biome: pig gut; feature: pig-associated habitat; material: faeces | place: France | collected 2012 | reverse complement strand
ACCAGCAGTACATCTTCCCCAAGTCCGTGAGGTCTGCTGGATAATCGTGCGTCAGCAACTGCATATACGGAGGTGAATCCACCTTATTGCCTGAGCGCGGAATGAACCATGCATAACGCTCTACTTTCGGATTAGCCTCCAGATAATTCAGCACGGCGCACATATAATCCATCTGTGTCGTTACGCTTCCCGGCACCGGATCCCATGCGCAGAACTCCGTCATCCAAATAGGTTTGTTGTATTTCTCGAATTTCTCCACATAGCCCTGTACGGCCGAAGCGGAACTCATATAGCAGTGAATCGAAATGGCATAGATATCGTTGATATCTACGTTCGGCTGGGCAAAGAACTCATCCAACCATTTAATCGGATCGCTATACCCCGCCAAGGTACCGTAGTTCATCGCCGGAGAAACCAATTTCAGATTCAGTTCCTTCGCCAATGCCACCACAGGCGACCAGATAGCCGCAGCCTGAGCCGGCGTCATATTCGCTTGGTCCGTTAAGTTCGGTTCATTGAACGCCAGCAGATATTTAGTATTGGGATGCGCGGCTACGAACGCACGGATCTTATCTGTGCTATAGTTGCCGTTCCAGCACATCGGGCAGAAATCCATCTCGTTGGCGTCGAACCACATCGCTGCATCGTTCGACGGCGTATTGCCCCAGTTGTAGTCCCAACTGATATACGGACTCATCAGCGGCAGGTCTGTCACTTGGGTGAACGAAAACGCCACACCTCGTTTTGCGGATTTGGGCATTGCGTCCACCACGTTCATCTCGTCCGACGGAGAAGGAGTCTCTGGGGGCTGACATGCCGCAAAGAGCAATACTACCGTTGCGAAGATTATTGTTCTTGCCGTTGCCATACGCGTACCCAATCTACGTACATAATTCGTTGCTGGTCAAAGATTGCGTCGTCTACTTGACCGCCCATGTTGCCTCCGATAGCGAGGTTAATGATAAAGAAGAAGGGCTTGTTAAACGGCCAATAGTCGTTATTGTCGATTTGCTCCTCCCACACCTCGGCATATTGCACATCGTCCACGAAGAACCGGATCACATCCTTTCCTTCTTTCTCCTCTTGTGCCCACTCGATGCCATAGGTATGGAAGTCCGCGGACAGAGGATAATCGAAGAAATGCGTTTTCGCCCAGTTATTGCCTTTCGTTCCGTTCTTCATGACGGTATGGAGCGCAAACGATGCACGGGTGTCTTGCGAACCGATATGCTCGATGATATCTATCTCGCCGCAGTTAGGCCATCCGCCGGTATTTCCCATCATCCAGAACGCAGGCCATGTACCCTTTCCTCCGGGGAACTTGATACGCGCTTCCATTTTGCCATACGTAAAGGTCTTTTTGCTTTTGGACATGATACGGGCGGAAGTGTATTCATTATTCTCATACTGCTCTTTACGCGCCTCGATCTCCAGCATACCGTTCTGCACACGGATATTCTCCGGACGGGAGGTGTAATACTGCTTCTCGTTATTTCCCCAACCACTGCCGCCGGTATTATAACTCCATACGGTCTCGTCCAAGGCCGAGCCATCGAATTCGTCGCTCCAGACGAGTTTGTAGTCTCCCCAGGTATGCTCTACCGCTACGCGGGCTGTAACGGATTCGATATTGGTCGCCAATGTAATTATGGCATTACCGGGAGCTACAGCAGTCAGATGTCCTTTCTGGTCTATAGTTGCAATAGATGGCTCAGAGCTGGACCATGTGACGTCCAAATCATACGTGTTTCCATATGAAAAATTCAAAGTGTCTCCGGGACGAAGAGTTACGACAGGAGGGCTTATACGGAGCGAAGAGCCGTCCGTACCGGTAACAAACACATTCGCCTTCGCGGATACCTTGCCCGAAGTAGCGGTGATCTCCGCTTTACCAATCGCTTTGGCGGTCACTACGCCGTAATAGACACTCGCCACCTCTTCGTTCGAACTCGTCCACACGATATTCGTTGCAGTGCCCTTGGTATCAATGGTCGCAATATCGCCCACTTTCAATTGCAAGGTCACAGGATTGAGTTCCAATGTCACGTTGGATGGTTCGTTCTGCTTCGGATCACATGCCGCCATACATACTACTGCGGCAATCAATAATAAATAATTCTGTATTTTCATATCTCTCTTAATCATAGAAACTACAGGAGAAACCAATCTCCTGTAGCCAAATAAATGTAATTATTTCTTGTAGAAATATACTGCATCGAGGTTGAGTTGTGCACCCGATACACCTTCGGTCAGAGCCACGAATACGTTCACACCTGCGGGGCAAGTTGTATTTGCCAAAGCGGAAGCGTAAGCGGACATCGGGATGTCGAACTCAGCCCAAGAGCCATCGCGGGTGAAATCGTTGTAAATCGGACCGTCATATACAGCATTCTTGCCAAGGACGAACTTGGTAGCCTCGCTGCCGAACATGTAGAAACAGTGAGAATAGTTGTCTGTCGATTTTATAGCCAGATGCAGGAAATAGTCATCCGGATTAGCTACGATAGCTGCACGCAAAGCCTCAGCTGCTTGCCATCCGGTACCTTTGTCTGTCAAGCAGAAACCGGCACCAGCCCATCCCAGATTACCTACGACCATAGCAGTGTAACCGTCACCATTGCCATAGAAATTCAGACCGGAAGCGGTACCTGCGTTATACGTTGTAACACCACCGTTATCCCAGAAATAGAGGAATTGGTCTACATCATTCGGACGGAAATCAGCTACAATCTTCGATGCATTGGCATCAGCGGTTGTACCATCCAGAGCAATCGGCCATATTTGGCTACCCTTCAGTTGAGCGCTACCACCTTCGCCGCCGGCTTTCTTAACAGCTACGACGCAAGTCTTAGTCTGACCGCCTTGCGATTTAGCGGTAATAACAGCGTTACCCTCTGCTACTGCAGTTACTTTAGCGCTCTTGCCATCGTTAGCCGGAGTAACGGTTGCTGCTGCCGGATTAGAAGACTCGAAACTTACCTCAATAGTAGCGGTAATGGTAGCTTCTTCACCAACCTCCAGGCTGAGAGAAGTCTTGTCCAATGCCAATTCGGCTTCCTGACCCGGTTGATCCGGATTTTCAGAACCTCCACCTTGGCCCGGTTTACATGCATTGAAACCAACCAATGTCAGCGCTGCCAGCGCTACTGCAAAAAATTTGTTTGCTTTCATAATTGTTTTTGTTTTTAAAGGTTAATATTTCCTAGTTAAACTAGTGTTGTATAGTTTTTTTATTTTGGGTTTTAGTATCCGGGGTTCTGCTCCATGTATGTGGGGTTCAGTTGTCTCTCCTCTTGCGGGATGGGGAAGATCTCATGTTTGCCGGCTACGAATTCCTGAATATGTCCTTGCACCTCCGCGCTCTCGGAAGCCTTGTATGCATCCATGTGAGCTTTGAGTCCCGTTCCGGCTACGCCTTCCCATCTCACGAGGTCGAACCAGCGGTGTCCCTCCATCGCCAATTCACAACGACGCTCGTGACGCAAAGCAGCATCATCCGCTGCAGCCACTCCCGGAAGCCCTACACGCGCACGCACTTGGTCTATATAGGTCTTGGCAGTACCGGCATCGCCCATACCGAGACAAGCCTCCGCGTACATCAGCAGCACATCGGCATAGCGGATCTGTTTGTTATTAAGCGGTCCGCGAGACGCGTGCAGACTCCATTTGCCGTAACCACCGCCGATATCTGCCGGATCGCGATACATACCGTATTTGTTATTGACCCAAGTATTACCCAAGTAGTTCTCGTCCGACTGCATCTGATAAGTAGCTACCACATCCGTGCTCGGGATAAGAATTGCTACGTCGCGGCGCGGGTCACCTGCTTCGAACTCATCATAGAGGTTTTTCGTCGGGTGGTCAAATCCCCATCCGCCACCTATCTCTGAGTTACGGCAACGCATTAATACTTGGGTAAAAGAACCGGCAGTGAAGCCAAAGCCCTCGCCGTAATCACCCCACGCTACCTCTGCATACTGAATCTCGAATACCGACTCAATACCATTTTCTCCTGCTACGGTAAAGTTGTCCTCGTAGTTCGGACACAGGTCATATTCTCCGGAGGTAATGATGGAGTCGCCCCATGCTTTGGCATCCTTATAGCAATCCGCTGTTGATTTGGTCAGGGTATATTTCTGCCAATAGGACGAAGCCATATAGAGGTTTACTTTCATCAGCATAGCCTGCGCAGCCCCCTTGGTAGCGCGACCGAGATCCGCCTCGGGGTATTGACTTTTCTTCCACAAGTTGGCATTCGCGAACTCAAGATCCGAAAGGATCTGGGTGTATACCTCATTGACGGAAGCGCGCGGCATCCCCCACTCTTCAGACGAGCGCAGTACTTTCAACGGCATCGGTACTCCGGCAAAGAGACGTACCAGACGGAAATAATAATAGGCACGCAGATAGTGGAGCTCACCCAGCAGACGATTTTTCATCTCCGGTGTAAAATCCTCATCAATGCCGATCTCCATCTTCTCTATATACTCGAGTGCGAGGTTACAACGACCAATACCTTGATATTGCGCACGATAAAAATTGAGCAACAAGGCATTTTGGTCCGTAGTACGCCAGTTCTCGATATCATATGCGTCTGCCATATCGGTAGTGGACCCGCCGCCTTTGAGCGCATCATCGGATGCTACATCACCTATGAACCATTCGCTCAAGTAGGTGTTGTTATATTCCCACATGAGAGGTACATAACATCCTGTCACGTTTTGAACCGCCGCAGCAGTAGAGGTATAGAAATCCTCCAATAGTGTCGTACCCGGCTCTATCTCCGTCAGGTAATCTTTACACCCGGTGAAACCAAGTGACAAAGTGACTAAGGACAAGGTACAAAGGGCTATCTTTTTAAGTATCTTTTTCATATTAGTCTTTATTCTTTTAGTGAAACGGTCTTTATTCTTTTAGCGAAGCGGTCTTTTAGAATGTGGCATTAAGTCCAAAGGTGAATGTCCGGCTCTGCGGATAGTTTCCGTAATCCACACCTCCGCCCACTTCGGGGTCATAGCCCTTGTAGCCGGTTATCGTAAAGAGGTTGGATGCCGTAGCATAGAGACGCAGACGGCTGCAATGGAATTTCTGAGTCCACTTAAGCGGGAAGGTATAACCAATCTGCAGGTTCTTCAGACGCAGGTAGGAGCCATCCTCGATAAAACGGGTGGAGTTCTCCGTATTGGTCGGCGAACCGAGCGGATTAGGAATCGTACCGTTCCGGTTCTCTAACTCAAACGGATTGACTCCGGCATTGATCATTGCGTTCTGTACCACTTCCGTATAACCTACCCATACATTATCCTTCATATACGAAGCCAGTGCGTATCCGCTACCGTCACCTTCTAACATCTGGCGTTGCGCATTGTAGATACTATTGCCTGCTGCTCCTTGGAAGAACAATTGGAAATCCACACCATAGAAATCAATACCGAAGTTCAGACCATACGTCAGTTTCGGGAAGGGATTACCAATCACCATCTTGTCCCTCTCGTCCAACTTGCCGTCTCCGTTGACATCTTTATAACGCGCGTCACCGGCGTGTACGCCAATAGTGCTTGCGTCAAAAGCATAGAGTTGATCCAGAGCCTCTTGGTCGGTCTGGTAAATACCTTCATACTGGTATCCCCAGAAAGAGTTCAGCGCCATACCTTGGTCGGTTTTGGTGCGGTCCCCCCACAACGGAGAACCACCGTTCAGTTTGGTCAGTTCATTATGCAGGAAGGAGAGGTTGGCACCGATATTATAATGCACGGCACCTACTTTGTTCTCATGTCCCAAGGTGATTTCCACACCTTGGTTGAGGATGTTACCCACATTCTTAACCAAGGAATAGCGGTTTCCGGCTTGGGCGGGGGCATTCACATACAGAAGTGCGTCCAATGTAGAACGGTGGAAATAATCGATGGTACCGGACAGTTTGCCGTTCCAGAAACTAAAGTCGATACCGGCATCCCATTGCTGGTTTGTTTCCCATTTACCGGACTCGTCCACGAGGGTCAGCACTGCGGCACCGCCGGTAGCGTTACCTGCATTCTGCTCCGGACCGAAAGGATAGCTATAGAAGACATTCACGGACGACCCCATCGTATATTGGAAAGCATTGGAGTTCACACCGTCATTACCTACCTGACCGAATCCGGCGCGGATCTTGATATTATCCAACCAATCGAGGTTCAGATCCCGCATAAACGGTTCTTCGCTCAGTCGCCAAGCGATTGCGGCAGAGGGGAAGAAGCCCCAAGGTTGCTTGGTGAACTTCGATGAAGCGTCTGCACGGAAATTGACCGTCACCATATAGCGATTGTCGTAGCTGTAGAATGCACGTCCGAGGAATGAGAGCCGGCGTGTGCGGCTTACGTTATCCGAAGCATAGGTCTGGTCCTCGGTAGCGCAGCTCAAATACCAGTTGCTCGGTATGGGGTTCAGAATCTGTGCTCCCGAGCCGCCAATGCTGTAGTAGTTATATTCCGACCATGTCTGACCTACCATCACCGAGAAATTATGTTTGTTTATTTCACGGGCGTAGGTAACCGTTGCCTCCTCCAATAACTGAAGGCTGCGGCTCATGCTCGAACTAATGAAGTTCTTATCCGAAGCGTTATAACTGGTATAGATATTGGGATAACCGAAATTGCGGGTGCGGTTTACGGAATAGTCAGCCGACATCGCAGCATGGATGGTCAGCCCCTTCACGGGCGTGATATCAAGGAACACATCACCTAACATGCGCTCGGTACGGCTGTTCGGTTCGCTGTTAAACGCCATCTGATAGGGGTTCGTCACGTTCTTGAAGTTCGAACCGGCAGAGTAGTAACCGCTGATATCTTTTCCGTTCTTGTTTACCGATCCCTGCGGATAATAAACAGGATCCCACGGAGCCATAGCTAAAGCAGCAGAAATCATGGATGCACCTGCGGACGAACTATTATTCATCGCGTTGCGCCCGTAGGTGGAAGCCAGCGAGAAATGCTCTCCTATCTTCAACCAGTCGCGCACCTTGAAGTCCGTGTTCAGACGCAGGGTGAAACGGTTATAGTTGCTGCCTACGATTGTACCTTCCTGTCCGAAATAGGAAGCAGAGAGTGCGTAGTGTCCTCTCTCGCTACCGCCGTCAAAAGAGAGGTTGTAGTTGTGCATGAACGCATTCGGACGGAAGACGGCATCCTGCCAATCTGTCTCTTGCGCCGCATAATCGAAATTAATAGGATAATACTCGCTGATCTTCGTGATATCGGCGTTACCGAGTTTGTACATGTTCAGCCATGAGGTGAAACCTTTCTGCTGGTAGTATGCCAGTTCCTCGGCACCGTTACGCATTGCCTGAATACGAATCTCCGTATCGGTAAAATCTTTGCTACCCAGCACGTCCAGCTTCTTCCAACGGTTCTGGAAACCCCAATAGGCATCGAAGTTAATATTCACCTTGCCTTCACCGCCGGATTTGGTAGTAATTAGGATGACGCCGTTTGCGCCGCGACTACCGTAGATAGCGGCAGCGGAAGCGTCCTTCAGAATCTCCATCGATTTGATATCGGACGGGGAGAGAAACTTGATATCACCGGTGATCACACCGTCCACTACATAGAGCGGATCATTACCACTCATTGCGGAACCTATACCACGGATACGTATGGTGGCTGCTTCGCCCGGCTGACCGGAGTTGGAGGTCACCGTCACACCGGCTGCACGACCTTGCAACGCCTGATCCAGACCCGATACAGGAGCTTTGAGCAACTGGTCGGCACTCACAGAGGCTACTGAACCCGTCAGGTCGCTCTTCTTCATCGAACCGTAACCGATTGCTACCACCTCCTGCAACTGTACGTTGTCCGGAACCAGCGTAACGGTTAACGGACCGGCGTTCGCTACTTTCACTTCCGCGGGCTTGTAACCCATGAAGCTCACTTGCAGCACATCGCCTACCTTTGCCTGTAACTCAAAATTACCATCAAAATCCGTAATGGTTCCCACCGTAGTGCCTTTCACCATCACGTTGGCGCCGATCACCGGATCCGGCTCGTCTTGCGCCATCACTACACCCGTCACAGTCATACTCTGCGCCCACATTCCAAGCGCCATAATGACCATTGCGGAGATTGTCAGAATTCGTTTCATTATTAGATTTGTTTGTTGATTAACATCTTGAAGGTGCAGGGCGAACCGACGCCCTACACCCAACAACTTTTTATTCCTTATTTAACGCGTACGCCCGTGATGGTGTAGCGTTTGCCGTCACGAAGGATGATCAACTGACCATTCTCGATCATCTTGATTGCCTTTTCGCCTATCTCGGTATTCTCAATAGCCGTGGTGTCGCCGTCCTGAACAAAGAGTACGTTCTGAACGAAGCATACACCCTGCAGGTTCTGGCAGTTATAGAAACCGATCTGCTCGCAGTTGGTCTTCGTGTTGCCATCGATATTGAGGGAGATATGGTTCCACTCATTAGCCGTGAGGTTGAAAGTAGTAGAAGCCTCGCCTACGCCGATCACCTGGATATCCAGTACAGCGTTCTCTGCCAGCGGGTAGATATCCAACTCCAGTGCGTCATAAACGGTGATATCCATTGCCGGGAATGCCAAACCGAAGCAGCTGTTCGGAGTGGTGTTCGGGGTGAGACAAAGTGCCTGGCGGTTTTCTGCCAGCAGTCCGGCAGCGATAGCCGGTCCTGCATACCAGTCTTGGATATCCATCGCTACATTCGTGTAGTTATCGGTATAAACGCCCTTTACGTTCTCTGCATCATACGTCGGCAGAGTTGCAGGAGCCGGAGCGGCCAACGTGGTAACCTGTACATTTACAGGCTCTGCGGCATTATCGTTCGCGTCATAAGCGACTACCGAGAAGGTATATTCGGTGTTAGCTTTCAGGTTCGGAACGGTGATATGAGCCGTCTGTCCGGATGCACCACCACCTTTTGCTACTTCCTGATCGCCGTTCAGCACGCGGAAGTTAACTACACCGCTGTTCTCCTCTGCCGAAACAGTCAGGGTAGCCGAGAAATAACCGGCACCGGTTACAGAAGCCTGTACGTTCGTCGGAGCCTCGTTGTCAACAAGCGGCTCTGCGCGATAGAAATATAGGTTACCCAGCCAAATCGTCAGGTTGGCGGCATTATCGATCTTCACCTGATAGACATTGCTCCAGTTGGTTACTTTTGCGAACTCACCCTCGCTGAGAGTCAAATCAATACTATTCCACTGCTGACCTCTCAAGGTTACGAACTCACCGATTTCAGGCTCGTTGCCGGTATCTGCCGCATTGCGGCAAATAGGTACAATACGAAGCGTTGCGTCGTCAGCAATCCAGATATCTGCGTGCAGCTTCTCCATCAGCGGGCAGTTCAGCGCAAAGCCGTCCATACCGAAGTAACCGCCTCCTGCCAACGCGAATTTCTTTCCATAATCGGTGCTTGTATAAGCCGTACCGCTACCCCAATCCTGGAAGTTGCAGTCAGCGTTATAAGTCGGGCTATAGATAGCCTGTACCTGTCCTGCCGGCCATGTCGGAGCCGCACATGCTGCCTGAGGCTCACTGACATGAGCGTCCGTCGTTACGCCTACTGATTTAGCGTACTGCGACTCGTTCTGAGCAGCGTCAACTGCGTAAATCATGAAATAATATGCCGTGCTCGGTTTAAGACCCGTTACGGTAATCTGTCCGTTCGTAGCTACAAACTTAGCGTCGAAGCTCTGTGCCAGATCTACTACATGGTATTTAGCCACCTCGTCATTGTCCGTTGCATCAACAGCTATGATGGCGCTGTTCCATGTCTTGCTTACCAAGGTGGCGTTTCCCATCACCGGCTTCTCGGTGTCGTCGGATGCCACGTATTCGCGGCCGAAGACTTGGAACTCAAAGATCTTCATACCATATTGCGTAGCAGCTTTGGTGCTCCAGAAACGGACGTAACGTACTTTGTTATTGTTATCCAACTTAGTGCTCAACATGTCCGTACGACCGTTGATACCGGCAGTGCCGATATGGTTGTAACCCAATACCCAATCGGTATTGTTCTCCGAGAAATCTACGTGATAATCCTGTGCGCACGCACCTTCAAAATGAATAGTAATAAGGTCAATGCTGTAATTAGCACCCAGATCCACTACGAACCAAGCATCAAACGTACGGGCTTCATCAGTACCTGCAGTACCGTTGGTGGCACTTCCCTGATAGACAGAACCATCATTGCCATCTACGGCAAAGAAAGCGTTTGTTCCGTTCGGAGCAAAGTCCGATTGTGCGATGATCTTATTGTCCGTTTCGATATTCGTACTCAGCGCTAAGTTGGTCCCTTCGTAACCGAAGATCTCAATAGCCGGAGAGCTGACAGAACCGCTCTTGGCTACGATAGAAGCGTTACCCACCTTTGCGGGAACATACTTACCATCTACCACTGCACCTGCATCAGCCGGAGTGATCTCATAGGAGAGAGCCACTGACATCTCGGCATTGTTCTGGTCCAGCGCGCGAGCAGCAAGACTCACGCCCTCTGCCACTTTAGCTACAGCCGGTGCGCTCAACTCGATCTTCGTCAGCACGCTCACACCCGGCAGCAATACCTGAAACTCCCAGAACGACTGTCCGTAACCGGTAGCACGTTTCGTACCGTGGTACTGGATGTAACGGGCGGTTGTCTCATCTACATCGATAGTCTGCCAACCGGCTTGCGTCAGGTTGGTCTCGGTGTAGAGGTTGCTCCAGCTCTCACCGTCATTGGAGATACTCAGCGTGAACTCTTTCGCATAAGCACCTTCCCAATTGATTTTGATGCGGCTGAACGTACGAGCCTGCCCCATATCCAGGGTCCACATCTCGTCATCGGTCTGCGCACTCTCCCAACGGGTTCCGTTGTCACCATCAATGGCCAACGCTGCATTACCGGAAGAGGCAGTAGCACTCGATCCTTCAGAAGCCAAGGCGAAGTTCACGTCATACACCTTGTCTGCAAAACTCATGATACTTGCGCTTAAGAAAGCGACTAAGAAGAAAATCTTTCTCATGATATTAAATTTTTGTTAAACAATATTATTGGTTGAATTATTGCAATGTCAAAATTGCACGGCAAAGTTACTGCTTTTTTTTCACATGCACAAACATATTTATATGTTATACAACATAAAAGTACGCACCTTCCAAAAAAAGTACGTGCCATCTTGCTGTAATTCAGATATTTACCTATCCTGACCTACCTTAAAAAAGTACGGCAATAGTATCTGTATTTTTGTGGAAAAATTCTTACAAACAGGAGTTTCATAGTCCATCACTTCCTGCTTAATGTCGGGCGAACAGAGGTTCGGGTCGTTGAGGTCCGAGCTGTGTTTGCCCATAGGGTTGACAATCATCTTCGCTTTCGGTCCGAGTTGCGGTGGGGGCGGCTGCGATCCAGGGTTCCTTTGCGCTGCCGCAGGAAGTATCATTGCGGCACATACAAGGGCCAAAAATGTACATTTTCGAGTATAGCAATACCTAACTCTCCTATATAGAGGAACTCGAATTTCGGGAACCCATATTATTAACCTTTTAAACCATTAACTTTATGATTCAAAATTTACAACCTGCGATGGAAGCGGACCAGGATCTGCCCATCTGTTTCTATTATTCGGCATACTTTGTCGGTCATTCCAAAAAAGAATTCAACGTAGCGGTGCAAGATGTGTATGCGGAACTTGGGAAAACTTGTTATAATGTTCAGCTGTCAAGGATTACTTGACAACAGCGATTTGAGGAATGGAGAAACGGACGGTTAAACCATGAGGTTTGGTAAGTTCTGCGGAACAAGTGCCGCCATGCAAGGAAAGTGCGTTTTTGACGATTGCCAGGCCTAATCCCGTGCCGCCCATGTCACGGCTACGGCCTTTGTCCACGCGATAGAAACGCTCAAACAAATGCGGCAGATGCTTCTCATCTATGCCCGTTCCATCATCCGTAATGGCAAATTCATACTGCGTATTGCCGGTGACGGAAATCTTTGTGCATCCGCTGTACAATATAGAATTATCGAGAATATTGCGGTAAACGGTATATAGCAGATTATAATCGCCCTGCATAGGCAGTTTCGGCGGCATGTCCAAAGCGATGGCAATCTGTTTTTGATCCAGCATTGGGCGCACATCCTCTATAGCCTGACGCGCAATTTCCACCATGTCCACCGCTTGCTTTTCCGTCAACGCCGTTTGCATGTTGTCCAGACGCGTGAGCGTGGACATGTCGCTCAGCAAGGCGGTCATCCGCTGCGCCTGCGACATACATTTTCCGAGGAACTGTTGCCGTTGTTCCAAAGAAAGATCCGGATGAGCAGCCAGCGTCTCCAGATAACCGTTAATACTGGCAAGAGGCGTCTTGAGTTCGTGCGCCGTGTTCTGGGTCAGGGCATGTTTGATCCGCATTTTCTCCTCTTCAGCCGTGCGGACTTGTTGACGGTAATCTTCTATCGTGCTGTCCACATGCCGCCCCACACGTCGCGTATAGACAAATAACATCGCCGACAGCAGCAGAAAGATGATTACCGAAAGGGCAATATAGCCTTTGTTCGTTATAGGCGCATCCGCCTTCTCGCCCGGATACGGGATGGCCGACCGGATGATCTGCCCGGTTTCCGGGAAGTATGTCGCCGAATAGAAATACCGCTCTCCGTCCGTCTCACTGGTTCGGCTAATATCAAATCCGTAGCCCTCTTGCAACGCCTGTTGCACCTCTCGTCTCTGTAAATGATTAGGCATGGTGTGAGGGTCTTTCTCTGTATCCATAAGGACCACACCGTCCGTGTCGATGATCGTTACACGTACGCCTGCCAGTTCTTTTTTATACTCGCGTTCGCGGTAAGCCTGATAGACGGCAAACACCAGTACGTACGTCAGAAAAAACACGCTGATAGCAAAGAAAAGTGTCAGCCCGAAGTTCTTATTTTTCCCAATAATATCCATATCCTGTCTTGGCTTTCAGATGTTCACGATAAGTGCCTATTTTCTTCCGTAACCGATTGACCGTCACGTCCACCGTGCGTTCCAACACCAAACCGTCATTGGGCCACACATAGCGCAGGATTTCCGCACGCGAATAGATTTTGCCGGGGTGTTGCAGCAGGAATGCCAGCAGTTCATATTCCATACGCGTCAGCGACACGGCTACACCGGCAAGGGTTGCTGTCTTCATGGAATCATACAGAACCAAGTCTTCGTATACTATGGTGTTTTCCGTCGGTTCTGAGGACACATCCACAGTACTATGCCTACGTATGACCGCTGCCACGCGTGCTAACACTTGTTTTAAAGAAAAAGGCTTGTGGATATAATCGTCCGCGCCTAATTCAAAACCGCGCAATACATCCTCTTCCTCTCCCAAGGCAGTCAGAAAAATAAGTGCCGGACTGTTCTCCTCTTTCTGCCACACTTCCGCCACTTCCAGACCGGACATGTTCGGCATCATAATATCCAGTAACACCAAATCCACATGTTCTTCCTTGACCATGCGCAATGCTTCCTGTCCGCAGCTTGCTTGCAAACAGCGGTAACCCTCCTGTTCCAAGTTAAAGACAAGAATCTCGCGAATATCCGGTTCGTCATCGACAACCAGAATCGTTCTGTTTTTCATTTCCATACATCTAATCACCACAAATCTTGTGCCAATATCCCTACAAAACCGATTACAAATCAATAACAATTTTTGTTGCCGATTTGTCATATATCTGTCATACCCCTGTAATTAAAACGGCGTACCTTTGCAGCAAAATTCAAAATAAATCATTTATGGACGACAACAAAGTAAAAAAAATCCTTTTTATCTACAACTTGACACGTGCTTTAGTTGGTGGTATATTTGTAATTGCCATCATTTTGGGGCTACTTAAAGCATATTCTGTTTTCTAATTCGTATTAGTATGAATACTTTTTTACAAATCTTGAGCTTCATCGGCTCACTCGGCCTCTTTCTTTATGGCATGAAAATCATGTCCGAGGGGCTTGAAAAACTGGCAGGTGATCACATGCGTAACATTCTCGGTGCCATGACGCGTAACCGTTTCATGGGCGTGCTGACGGGTGTGGGCGTGACCGCGCTTATCCAGTCCAGTAGTGCAACAACCGTCATGGTGGTCAGTTTCGTCAATGCCGGACTGATGACGCTCCGTCAGGCTATCGGGGTAATCATGGGAGCCAATATCGGCACTACCGTTACGGCATGGATCATCTCGTTTGTCGGTTTCAAAGTCAGCATCGCGGCGCTGTCGCTGCCGCTGCTGGCAGTAGCCTTGCCGCTGTTCTTTGCCGGGAAGGGGAAAACGAAGAACTGGGGAGAGTTTCTCTTCGGTTTCGCTTTTCTGTTCATGGGCTTGAACCTGCTTTCGAAGGCTGCCGAATCGCTGGAAATAGGTACGCACATGGCAGCTTGGCTCAGTCATCTGCCTTGCGATCGTTTCTGGACAATCCCGCTTTTCGTGCTCATGGGTACTGTGATGACCATACTGATGCAGTCGTCCTCCGCGTCTATGGCTGTCACGCTGATGCTCTTCGGCATGAATATACCCGGTTTCGGTTTCGCACAAGCCGTGGCGCTCACGTTGGGTGAGAATATCGGTACTACCATTACCGCCTTTCTTGCATCGCTGACCGCGAACATACAAGCCAAACGCGCTGCACTCGCGCACCTGTTTTTCAATGTCTTTGGCGTGATAGTCGTGCTCGCCTTCTTCTATCCGACCATCCACGCCGTCGAATGGCTTGTGACCGATGTGATGGGGGCGGAATCAAACAATCTGTATCTGGTTTCCGCTTTCCACACCTGCTTCAACGTAATGAACACCCTGCTGCAAATCGGCTTTGTGCCACAGATTGAGCGTTTTGTCTGCTGGGTGCTTCCTGTCAAGACCGACCAGGACGAGAAATCCCGTCTACGCTACATCTCCGGAGGACTGCTCTCGACCAGTGAACTGAACCTCATGCAAGCCAAAAAGGAAATAAGCCTCTTTGCCGAGCGTTGCCATCGAATGTTCGGATTTGTCAACACGCTACTTACTACGGAGAACAATGAGCAGTTCGTCGGTCTCTACAGCCGTATCGAGAAGTACGAGGCTATTACCGACCGCATAGAGATAGAGATTGCCACTTACCTGCGGCGCGTGAGCGAAGGACGGCTGTCGGACAGTTCCAAAGCACAGATTATGAATATGCTGCGCCAAGTGGACGAGTTGGAGTCTATAGGCGACAGTTGCTATCATCTGGCGCGGATACTGCGCCGCAAACGGGAGAACTGCACAGAGGCGTTCACGGACGAACAGATGCAGCACATTACGCAAATGATGACGCTCACAGACACCTCGCTCAGCAATATGGAGAACCTATTGGAACAGGACACTCCTCTTACGGAAGACCAGACAGCCTACAGCCACGACTTGGAGAATGAAATCAATAACTACCGCAACGAACTAAAATCGCGCAACCTGCAGGACATTGATGCCGGACGGTATAGTTACCAGTTAGGTGTCTTCTATGTGGATTTTATCTGCGAGTGCGAGAAACTTGCTGATTATGTCATCAATATAGTAGAAACAGAAGAATAATTAACAAAAAAATTGTATAATTCCAAAAAATGTAGTAACTTTGCAGCATAATTACAAAACCGTCATTATAAAGAAATTAAATATGAAGACGATAGAGGTAGTTGCTGCGGTAATCTTTGATGAGCAAGGGAGAATCTTTGCTACGCAACGAGGATATGGCGAGTGGAAAGATTGGTGGGAGTTTCCGGGCGGAAAGATAGAAGCCGGCGAGACGCCACAGCAAGCCTTGCACCGGGAAATACACGAAGAACTGGATGCCGAAGTCGAAATAGGCCCGCTTCTTCGGACCATCGACTACGACTACCCTGCCTTCCATCTGACAATGCACTGTTTCAAGTGCAAACTATCCGGAAACCACCTCACGCTCATCGAACACGAAGCAGCCAGATGGCTCAAACCGGAAGAACTAGATTCTGTCAAATGGTTGCCTGCAGATGTAGAGATAATCAACGATCTAAAACGATTATAAATCTGGAGTTATTCAACCAGACCTAATTTCTTGAGTCTTGCACGGATGGAACCATACGTGCGATGGAACTCTTTGGCTAACCGGGCAATGGGAGTACCTTCCTGAAATAGTTCGCGCAGACGCAAATCGTCCTCCACCATCCATCGTGCGCCGGCTTGCGAAGTTTCGGGCACTTCTTGGGTGCGCTTTTGACGCATCATCTTAATGAAATCCAACAAGAACGGCGACGGTTTACCATCTTCCAACATGTCATGAATCATCGCCTCCACCGCCATGTCGTCTATTGCGTCCTTCCCGCTCTGCTCTTGACTCTTGACTTTTGGCTTTCTACTTTCTACTTTGAGCGAAGCGGTCTTTTTACTCTTGCCGCTTAGCGGCAACAACTCCTCCATCGGTGCAACGAATGAATTGCGGGCCTGTAGCAGCGATTCCGAAGAAGGTTCATCCGTCTTAATCAACGCTTGCATCAGATGGATCTTCTCATGCAACCCTAAAAACAAATCGCTCAGCAGCGGTTCAAAATCCTTGGTGTCCGCTTTGTTCTTACAACGACAGGGATGATCGGCTATCTTTTGCGCCACGGGTTGCATCAACGGCACAAAATACCCGCACGCTGCATGCAAACGCTCGCGCAGCAAACTCTTATCGCCGTTCAGCAACAGTTTGGTCAGTTGCGGCCGGAACTTATCGGCGATTGTTTGCCATTCGGTAAAAACAGGCTGCAACGCGTCCAAGAACGGCAAACACTCTGCATTGAACGATACTTTGGATGCCGCCATCTTGCGCATCTGTTCGACCAGTGAAAGTGTCCGATGGAAGTCAAAAAGCGCACTAAACAGCTGAATCTCATATTCCTTGCGCGCCGTCGGAAGTGCCTGCTGAATCTTCTCCACAGGCGGCTGATTATCCGTATAACGCAGCACGGAAGGATCGTTGTCTAACTCCACATAATCCAGCTTCGAAGACAGCACAATCCCTTCCAGCGTCCGGCAACGGGAAAGCGCCACATAGACCTGCCCAGCCGCAAAAGCACGTGTCGCGTCGATGATCACCTTATCGAACGTCAGCCCCTGACTCTTGTGAATCGTCACAGCCCACGCGAGCCGCAGCGGATACTGGGTGAACGTACCTAAGATCTCCTCGTCGATCTTGCCGGTTTTCTCGTCCTCTTTATAGCGTATATTCTCCCACACCATGCGCGTCACTTCGATGTCGCCGTCCTCGCAACGCACGACGATCTTGTCGCTGTCCATCTCCGTAATCACGCCAATCTTGCCGTTATAGAACCGCCGCGGTTTCTGGTCATCGTTGCGCACAAACATCACACGCGCACCGGTTTTGAGCGTCAGTACTTCCTCCGTCGGGAAGATGTTGACCGGAAAATCTTTCTTGATCTCTGCCGTAAAAACATGCGGCTCGTCCGGCAGTTTGGCTAACTCGCGCTCGTTCAGTTCGTCCGCTAAACGGTTATGGGTCGTCAAGGTAATATGGAAATCCTCGTCCGTATTCCGAAACCGCGGATTATACCGCCCGTTGAGCAACGCACGACCTTGCGCAGTCAGCTGATTCTCACGCACTTCGTTCAGCAGTTGCACGAACGTCTGATCCTGTTGGCGGAACACATGATCCAGCTCCACATAGATTGGCTGCAACTCCTGCATCACTTTCGCCTGAAAGAAATACGGTCCTTCGTAGTATTTCCGCATCGCCTCTTCATCATCGCCGCGCGTCACCACAGGAGACAGCTGAAACAGGTCGCCGATCATCACCAACTGCACACCGCCGAAAGGCTGATCTTTGCGGTATTTGTACCGCCGCAACACCTGATCTATCGCATCTAACACATCCGCCCTAACCATACTGATCTCGTCGATGACCAGCATCTCCAGATGATAAATCAGATTCCGTTTACGCTGCGTAAGTCGCTGTTCTGCAAACAGTTGCTTGTACGACTGCGGTGTCGGAATAAGTGTCCGAACGGGCAACTGAAAGAACGAATGAATGGTCATTCCGCCGGCATTGATTGCCGCCACACCGGTCGGAGCCACAACCGCCATATTCTTCGGAGTCTGTTCTCTTAATTTCCTCAGAAAAGTCGTCTTTCCCGTTCCCGCCTTTCCTGTGATGAACAGCGGCCGGTTGGTGTGCATAGCAAACTCCTCCGCCAGGTAATAAGCCATCGACTCCCTCCGCGCATCTATATGTGGATTTATCTCGTTCATTATACGCAAATATAAATTATCTGTTTAAATTTTAACGTATTTCAGAGCAACCCTGCCATGTAAACCGGCACAAGGAGTGTCTCTCCGTCTTTGCGCAAATCTTTGGTATAAACCAAATAGCGATTATTGATACGCGATGAGTACTTCTCGCAGAATGCATCCAAAGAGGCGTGCGTTTTGTAACCGGACGACTTGACTTCGATCGGACAAATCTTATTTCCACGGGATAGCAAAAAATCCACCTCGTAGTTGTGATTATTGCCATCGGGAAGCGTGTAGTAGAACAATTTATCGCCGTTTGCCACTATCATTTGTGCAATGACATTTTCATAAACATAGCCCAAATTAGCTTCCAGCTTATCGTTGAGCAATTTCTGATAGATTGTATTTTCGGTAAAGGATTTGTCCCAAAACGCAAGCGTAACGAACAATCCGGTATCGCATAAGAATATCTTATAAGCTGATTGATTCGTAGTAAGCGACATGCCGACATTCGGATCGTTAGCATGGTATGCCACATTAACGGTTTTGCTGTCTTGCATAAGAAAAATAAGGTTCTCTACTTGTTCCGCACGCGATTTTTCAATAACGGTTGTGGGCTGATAGCGATTCGTATTATTGGATAACTGCGCAGGAATAGCCATAAAGAGACGTTCCGCCTTTCCGGTTTTATCAACCTTGATAAAATCCTGCTGGTAGAGACGAATAATAGCGCGTTTCACCTTGTCAACCGCTGCGAAATCTCTAGTCGCAATATACTTATTAACAGCCTGCGGCATTCCTCCGACTAACATATACAGACGGAAGTCGCGCATGAGCTTTCGGTTGACCTCATCGCCAAAACCACGCTTCTTGTTCCATGCTTCTATTAACAAATCCATCGTGGTGGTGTTCCCCATTGCCCATAGAAATTCCTCATAATCCATAGGATACATTTCAAGAGATTCCTCCTCGCTGGGAATGATTATGTTCTCTGTATTCTTATGAATGCTGATAAGCGAACCTGTTTCTATGTAATCATATCTTCCGTCTTCAACCAAGGCTTTGATAGCTTGCCTGGCAATGGGATATTTTTGCACTTCATCAAAGATGATTACGCTTTCTCGTTCGTATAGTGTGATGTCTTTTAGCACACGAAGACGGCTGAAGAAGAAATCCATATCGGAAAGATCCTCAAACAATTCTTTCTCGCCTTTGGTCGCTTTGGAAAAATCGAAGATGGCATAAGACTTGTATTCATTTTTTGCAAACTCACGAACAATTGTACTTTTGCCGACACGCCTTGCCCCCTCAATTAAAAGAGCTGTTTCGCCTTGTGATTCGCGCTTCCATTCTAACATTTTCTGATAGATCTTGCGCTTGAAAACAATTTCCTTCATATTGCAATTTTAAAATTCGCTGCAAAGATACTGCTTTTTCTTGAAATATGCAAATGTTTTTAAACAAAAAATGTTCCCCGAGCGCAAAATTTTTTTGCCCAAATGTTCCCCGAGCGCAAAATCTTTTTCTTCAAAATGTTCCCTAAGCGCAAAATCTTTTCTTAATCTATCATTCGCTAATACATCTCTTTTTTCTCCGATACGTTCCGAATTCTAGGCAAAAGACATACAATTTCGGAAAGTATCTACACATTTTTAACCTTTTATTCCGCATATATATCATCCCCTCAATTCACTTCACGCACAAACGTAACACATCAACATAACCCATTTACGGACTAAATGCGGATTAAATACGAACCAAATACGGAGTATATGGCTTGTGTCATTTTGCTTAAATTTCACTTTTGTTTACGAAAAAAAGGCACAACCCATTGCACACATCAAATAATTTTTGTACCTTTGCACAAAATTTGAACCATACCGGTTTCGGTACCACTGAAAACATGAACAAAGTTCGAATCACAGCTATTCGTCAAACGGTCTATCCCGACTTGATAGCGCAGTACGAAAACCCAGCATCATCGCACGAATAATCGGACAACCAACGGAAACTATCCCCAAAAATACGCGTCATGACATATACCGCCACATATTCCTCGCCTCTGGGACCTATCGTCATAGAAAGTGCCGGTCAGGCAATAACGAGACTGCGGTTCTGCTGCGAGAAAGCCTCAACCGTCCCAATAGAAGCTCCGAAAGAAGCGGTCCGAACGCCACCGATTATCGCGGAAACCATCCAATGGTTAGATGAATATTTTGCGGGCAAACGACCATGTAACGTGCCGCGACTCAATCCGCAAGGCACCGCTTTCCAGAAGCGCGTTTGGACGGCTTTGTTTACCATCTGGTTTGGTCAGACCAAGACGTACGGAGAGATTGCCCGGATGGTCGGTTGTAAGTCGGCACAAGCGGTCGGACAAGCCGTGGGTGCCAATCCTATTGCCCTTATCATCCCCTGCCACCGAGTCATTGCCGCACATGGCAAAATAGGCGGATACGAATACGGCATAGAGATCAAAAAGAAACTTCTGGAACTGGAAGGAAATCCTACTAAAACATCCGTAATGCTAACGAGATGGTAACGTAAATGACAGCTAAAACAAAGCAACTATGATAACTATTCAACACAAAGAGACCGAGAAGAACGGCGTTTTTGAGGCGTGGCTGCAAGCCACCGAAGAAGGCGCATGTACCGAACCTGTGCAAGTAGGTGAAATGACCTACCAACGCCCCACTCCCGAGCGGATGATCATTGACCACACACGCGTTTTTGAGGGCTTTGAGGGCAAAGGAATTGCCCGTCAGATGGTTCTTGCCGCTGTGGACTTTGCACGCGCCAACAACCGCCAGATCATCCCTGTCTGCTCATACGCCCAAGCCTTCCTCACCCGCACAGACGAATACCAAGACATCCTGGCATAAGACCAAGTGTTCGCCGTTCGCAAACAGCGAACAGTAGTTCCCTACAGACGGGCTCCGGCTCGTCTTTTTTTGCTCGTTCATTCGTTCATCCCTTCATCCCTTCATTCGTTCATTCCTTCATTCGTTCAACGTTCATCCCTTCATTCCTTCATTCGTTCAACGTTCATTCATTAACTCTTTTTCTCTGAAAAAACTTGCGTATGTCAGATATATTTAGTACCTTTGCGGCCGATTTAACTTGTTCCTTTTGGTACATGAAAAGGAACAAGCAATAGATGAGTATTACAGACAAGTCGGCGGAAGCTGACTTTTTTTTGTGGCATTTTCGCGGCAATATAAACTTTCTACCCCAAAAACTTGCATATCTCAGAAAATTTTAGTACCTTTGCACGCAAAATTGCGTGCGGGGCGCAAACTAACACCAAAAGAAAGCAAGTCGTGAGTGCCGCTCACGGGTTGAGAACACAAAAACACAACAATGCTATGAGCAGAACATTCAACGAAGCGACGCGAGTACAGATGCCAGCAATGGTACATTTGTGCCGATTGGGGTATCAGTTCTATGGCAAGATGCACTTGTCCTCTGAGGGCGACAAATACGATGGGCAGACCAATATCTTATTGGATGTATTCCGCAAGAAGTTTGCCGACCTCAATCCCGGCAAAGAAGCGGAGTTTTCTTCGGTATTAAGCAAGATTCAGGAAGAACTCAACTATGACGATCTGGGCAAAGCATTCTATCACCGCCTTGTTTCTGTCTCTCCATATAAACTCATAGATTTTGACAATCCGAAAAACAATTGGTTCCATTTCACTGCAGAATTCACATGCCGCAATGGAGAGAATGAGTTTCGTCCTGATATTACGCTGTTCGTTAATGGTTTGCCGCTAGTCTTTGTCGAGGTAAAGAAGCCCAACAATGCCGGTGGTATGTTGGCAGAGAGCCGGCGTATGAACCAAGACCGCTTCCCGAACAAGGCCTTCCGCCGTTTCATCAATATCACACAGTTGATGATTTTCTCCAATAATATGGAATATGAAGCGCACGGTGGAATAGTGCCAATTGAAGGTGCTTTTTATTGCACAGGCGGACGCAAGAATGTGCCGTTCAACTGTTTTCGTGAGCAGAAAAAAGCGACAGACGATATTCCTCCATATTTGGCATACTATCCCTATTTGCCGGATGAACATTTGGGTCCCACGGAGCACATGATTCTTGCTGCGTATAATAACGAAGTGATTGTCCACGACCCGGAATACAAGTTCAACAAAGGTTTATATACTCCGACCAATAGGATTTTGACTTCGATTTGCTCACCGGAACGCTTGCTGTTTATTCTGCGTTACGGTATAGCATACGTGCAGCAGGAGAAAGAAGAGGACGGTCAACTCAAAGTGCGTGACGAGAAACATATCATGCGCTATCAGCAACTCTTTGCTGCTTTGGACATCCGCCGCAAACTCAAAGAGGGTGTACGTTCGGGTATTGTTTGGCACACGCAGGGCAGTGGCAAAACGGCACTCAGTTATTATCTGACCAAAGTACTGACGGATTTCTATGCAGAGCAGAATACCGTCCCGCGTTTCTATTTTGTGGTAGATCGTTTGGACTTGCTTACGCAAGCCACGCAAGAGTTTGAGGCGCGCGGATTGAAGGTGAACACCGCCAATTCCCGTGAGGAGTTGATGGAGCAATTCCGTCAAAATCAGTCCATGCAAGGCAATACGGGTCAAGCGGAAATAACAGTGGTTAATATCCAGAAATTCGCGCAAGACACTGCAAAAGTATCATTACCTGCTTATGCTACCAATCTGCAGCGGATCTTCATTCTTGACGAAGCACACCGCGGATACAAACCCGGTGGCTGTTTCCTTGCCAATCTATTTGACGCCGACCAGAATGCCATTAAAATTGCGCTTACCGGTACGCCGTTGTTGAAAGAAGAACGCTCATCGTGCAGCGTGTTTGGAGAATACCTATCCACATACTATTATGACCGTTCCATTGCGGACGGATACACACGCCGTATAATCCGCGAGGAAATTGAGACCTCCTATCGCGAGAAACTGAATGAAATCTACGATCAACTGGATCAACTCGTTACGAAAAAAGACGTACAGAAATCGCAAGTAATTGAGCATGACAGTTATGTGGACGAACTGCTGCGCTATATCATCCATGATATGAGCCGTTTTCGTTCGGGCTATCCGAATCTCAATCCCGGCGGAATGGTTATCTGCGAGACTTCCGAGCAAGCGGTCAAACTGTACGAACATTTCTCCAAGATACAGGACGAGCACAACGCCAACTACGTCCTCAAATCCAACTTGCGGGCAGGGCTGGTACTCTATAACAGCGGTACGAAAGAGGAGATACGCTCGGTCATAAAGGATTTCAAGAAGAACGAGACCATCGACATCCTCTTTGTCTATAACATGCTGCTCACGGGCTTTGACGCTCCGCGTCTCAAACGGCTCTATTTCTGCCGTAAGATGGACGGACACAACCTGCTTCAAGCCATTACGCGCGTCAATCGTCCCTATGGAGAAATGCGCTATGGATATGTGATAGATTTCGCCAATATCAAAAAAAACTTTGAGGAAACCAACGAAGCCTATTTACGCGAGTTAGCCAAACATGACGATCCCGAAATGCCGGATGGTCAATCGCTTGTAGAGACCTTCCGTTCCGTTATGGCAGGCAATGATGAGATTGTAGAGAACATGCGCGAGATACGTAGCAAACTCTATGATTACTCATTGGATAATGCCGAACTCTTCTCCTCGCAAATAGATACGCTGGAAGACAAATCTGCGCTTATTGACCTAAAGAACGCGCTTCTCTCTGCACGCGATATGGGCAATATGGTTCGCACGTTCGGCGACGAGAATATGCGTGAGAAGTTTGCCAAGATAGATATAGCACGCCTACCGGAACTAATCTCCGAAGTGCAGCATCGTATCAACCTCATCAATGCAAAAGAAAGTTTTGAGGTGGCTGCGGATAAGAAAATCCTTATCAACGAGGCGATGGCTTCTATTGAGTTCACGTTCTCAAAGATAGGCGAAGAAGAACTGACCATTGCCTCCAAGGAAGAACTGCAATCGTCCTATGCCCATCTGATTCACCAGTTTACAGAATTTGAAGACCAAGCTGATGAGGAGTTCATATCTCTCCGAGATGCCTTTATACAGCGTTTCCATGAGTACGGTTTTGAGATTGATACGGTTGCCAAATTCACGGAGCAAAAAAAGATGTTGGATGAAATCATGGCACGTCTGCATAAACTTCAACTCGCTAACAAAGCTTTGGCAGACCATTACAACGGCGATTATAAATATGCCCGTATTCACAAGCGCATCCGGGAGGAGAACCAAAAACGTCAGCGTAGCCATAATGCCCATATGATTGCCAACGCGGATGATTTGATTATTGAGCAAGTTTTAAAATCTATCAAAACCGGTATAGATACTGCTGTTTACGACGATTATCATATACTCAAAAAAGATGCTTTCTTCCGCCAAAAAGTGCAGAATATCATCGCCACACATACCTCGGCGGTTATCAATCTGGGAGCCACGCGCGAAGATTGGGAGTTTATGACTCCGCGTATTTACCAACAATATGTAGAACAATACGACAGGACATACCCTGCTGCTTAATATGGATCTAAGAGAAAAAACATTCCGTCTCATCGACGACCTCAAACTGACCTGCCAATCGTATGGATTGGGTAATGATGGTAATGAGTACAAGATTATCACACAGATGTTCCTGTATAAGTTCCTCAATGACAAGTTCGGCTATGCCATCAAACATACTTGTACCGACCTTAGTATGATTATCGCCCATTCCGACAAATGGGAAGAAGCCTATGCCGGCTTGCAGCCCGAGGAGCGCGAGGAACTGCTCTATGCGCTTGACCCAAATGTGCCGAAACTACAACCTCAACATTTGATCTCCTATCTTTGGAACAACCAGACCAAAGGTGAGTTTGACGCGCTCTTTGATAGTACGATGGAAGCGATTGCACACGATAACATCGATATTTTCTCTACCCAGACCACCGAGCGCACACGTATTCCTATCTTTGAGCCGCTGACCGTTTTTGTAACCGATACCGCAAAACGGGCGGACTTTGCACGCGCGCTGATAGACAAACTGGTCAATTTCTCATTTGAAGAGACGTTCGAGGAGCATTATGATTTCTTTGCTGCTATCTTTGAACACCTTATCAAAGACTATAATACCGATTCGGGGGGTAAGTATGCCGAGTATTACACACCGCATTCTATCGCTACTATCATGGCGCGTCTGTTGGTGGGCGATAACCCCGACCTGCGAGGAATGGAAGTTTATGACCCATCTGCAGGAACAGGAACGTTGCTCATGGCGTTGGCACACCAGATTGGCGAGGAGCGATGCACTATCTATTCGCAAGATATATCCCAGCGGTCGAATAAGATGCTCAAACTCAATCTTATTCTCAATAACCTTGTTCACTCTCTTGATAATGCCATCCAAGGTGATACGCTTACCGCTCCGTATCATAAGAACGATGCAGGAACAGCACTACGACAGTTTGATTTTATCGTCTCCAACCCGCCGTTCAAAGTCGATTTCGTAGATACCCACAAAGCCGTATCAGCTCAAACCGCACGTTTCTGGGCAGGTGTGCCCAACGTGCCAAAAGAGATCAATCCCAAGAAACCCAAGATGGCGATATATACCTGCTTCTTGCAGCACGTCATCAACTCGCTCAAACCCGGTGGTAAAGCTGCTATCGTCGTTCCGACGGGATTCATTACCGCCAAATCGGGTATCGAGGGCAAGATCCTCAAACATATCGTAGAGAACCATATCGTCTATGGCTGTATCTCCATGCCCAGCAATGTGTTTGCTACTACCGGCACGAACGTATCTGTCGTCTTCCTGCAAAAACCCAAAGCAGGTGAAGACACCTCTAACCGCAAGATCACGCTTATTGATGCCTCCAAACTGGGCGAGGAATACAAAGAAGGCAATAACCAGAAACTCCGCCTCCGTGACGAAGAGATTAGCAAGATTGTAGATACGTTTGCTAACCAACAAGCCGAAGACGGTTTCTCTGTAGTCGTCAGCTATGACGAACTGATGGAGAAAGGTTGCTCGCTTTCCGCAGGGCAGTATTTCGATATCAAGATTGAGTACATCGACATTACCGCAGAAGAGTTCGCTTCGCGTATCAACGGCTACAAACAAACCCTTGCATCCCAATTCGCCGAAAGCCGCCAATTAGAGGACGAAATAATGAACCAACTTGCTTCGCTCAAACTGGCATAAATGGCTACGACTAATTTACGAGACACATACGAGAGGATAGAAATGAAGGTAAGCGATATTTGTGACATAAATAAATCCAATGTTAACTTTACAAAGGACCAATTGGTAGAGTATCTGGACACAGGTAGCCTTACAGAAGGTGTAATTGATTCACTTGCAAAAGTACGATATGGTGATGCTCCAAGTCGTGCTCAAAGAGCTGTTGAAAAGGATACAATATTATATTCTACGGTTCGACCTAATCTAAAACATTATGGAATAGTGGCAGAATACAACCCCAATATGGTCGTTTCTACAGGCTTTACAACAATTGATGTAAAGGAAAATAAAAAAGAAGAGATTGATGCTCATTTTCTATACTATTTGATGACCCAACAATGGGTAACAAAACATTTGCACACGATTGCACAAAGTTCAGTTTCTTCTTATCCGTCAATATCTCCAAGTGATATTGGGAATTTAGAATTTGAGTTCCCATTTATTGCCACTCAACACCGCATTGCTTCTGTTCTCTCTAACATAGATAAAAAGATTGCGCTTAATCGGCAGATAAATCAAAATTTA
>SAMEA3663084__coassemble_119_pt1 | contig 27174 bp, 15 predicted proteins | sample SAMEA3663084__metabat2_low_PE_028 | metagenome-assembled genome bin SAMEA3663084 (sample SAMEA3663084) | pig gut metagenome | biome: pig gut; feature: pig-associated habitat; material: faeces | place: France | collected 2012 | reverse complement strand
GTGACGGCACAAAGTCCGTTCGAGATCACGTTGCACTATCGCTCCAAAGACGGAGGAGAAGGCTATCCCGGCAACTTGGATCTTTGGGTCACCTATACGGCAACCAAAAACAATACGTTGCGTATTCATTATGAAGCGAAGACGGACAAGCCGACTTTGGCGGCTTTCACCAACCATGCGTATTTTAACTTAGCGGGCGAAGCAAGTGGTCGCGTAGATGAGCATGTACTGCAAGTGAATGCGGATAAGTATACGCCTTTCGATGAATGGACTTGTCCGACCGGTGAGATTAAATCGGTAGAAGGTACACCGATGGATTTTCGGAAACCTACCCGTTTAGGAGACCGAATGCACGACAAGTTCTTCGAACCCTGGCGAGGCATTGACAATAACTGGTGTCTGTGTGCCGGCGATGCACCGAAGGAAATGCGTCACGCCGCTACTCTCCAGGCTGACGGACGAACAATGGAGTGCTGGACAACGATGAAGGGTTTGCAGGTCTATACAGGTAACTTCATTGAGCAGAATGAAGGAAAAAGCGGCACGATGTATGATATTCAGCATGCTGTTTGCCTTGAGGCTCAATCGTGGCCGGATAGTGTGCATCATGATGATTTCCCGAATGTGGTATTGTTGCCGAGTGAGAAATTTGACGAAACAACCGAATATCGATTCTTATGAGAAAAAGTATTTATACCATGCTGCTGATTAGTAGCATGGTGTTTTGTGCTTGTACCACAAAACAACCCGCTCGCACAGATACTTTGTTGCGCGAATGGCAGTTCACGATGGACACAACCGAGCACCCGCAATGGGAGAACGTCACTATCCCGCACGATTGGGCGATCAGCGGTTCTTTTGACCGCGCAAACGACCTGCAAGAAGTGATCGTCGTACAGAACGGAGAGAGCGAACCGTCCTGGAAAACCGGTCGAAGCGGTGGTCTGCCTTGGATGGGGAAAGGGCACTATCGTACGCGCGTGGCGGTCAAAAAGGACAAGTTCTACACCCTGGTCTTTGACGGAGCGATGAGCCATGCGGATGTCTATGTCAACGGCGAAGAGGTGGTATATTGGCCATACGGATACAATACCTTTGATGGTTACATCCTGCCGCAACTCATCACCTCTGACAGCGTGGATATCGATGTGTTCTTGGAGAACAAACCGCAGCAGAGTCGCTGGTATCCGGGTGCAGGATTGTATCGAAACGTACATTTGGTGGAAACCGACCCCATTCATATTCCGACATTCGGTGTGCTCATCCGGACGCCTAAGATCAGCAAAGAGTTCGCACAAGTAACGGTAGCCGTGGAGGTGCAAAACGGCGTGGAGCCTATTGGAACACTGAATACAGAGTATAGAGTACAGACCGATATACTGTTTAAGGGCAAAGTCGTGGCTTCCATAGAGGGGCAAGAAGGTGTCGGCGAGGTGAAAGACCCGCATGTATGGAGCCCGGAAACGCCCTCCTTATACATCGCGCGTACGCGTATATACAAAGGGCAACAAGTGATTGACGAAGTGGAGAATCGCTTTGGAATCCGTTCCATCAGTTATACGCCGGAAAATGGATTCCAACTCAACGGCGTGACCCGTAAGTTCAAAGGCGTCTGCAACCACCATGACCTCGGTCCACTCGGGGCTGCGGTTCACAAAGATGCGCTGCGACACCAAATCACCCTGCTCAAAGATATGGGATGCGACGCCATCCGAACAAGTCACAATATGCCCGCTCCTGAATTGGTGGAGTTATGCGACGAGATGGGCATCATGCTCTGCGTGGAGCCCTTCGATGTATGGAACTGGGGAAAAACGGAGAATGACTACAGCGTGGAGTTCAACGAATGGTGGAAACGGGACGTAACGAACATGGTGAAGCACTACCGCAACAACGCTTCTGTGATGCTGTGGTCAAGCGGTAACGAGGTTTGGAACCAGGTTCTGCCGGACGGTATTGAGATCGTTACGAAGCTCCAAGATCTGTTCCATCAACTCGACCCCACCCGACCTGTAACCACCGGAATGGACCAGGCGATGCACGTCATCCATAATGGTTTTGGCGCGGCGGTCGAATTGCCGGGCTTCAACTACCGCACAGGCAGATATATAGAGGCGTACGAGAACCTGCCGCAAAAGATGATCTTGGGGTCCGAAACGGCATCTACCGTTTCTTCGCGCGGAGTGTACAAAATTCCTGCCATTATTCAGCCCGATGCCAAATACGAAGACAATCAGAGTAGCGGTTACGATTTGGAGTATTGCGCTTGGTCGGGGCTGCCGGAACAAGATTTTCAGTTGCAGGACGATTACCCTTGGACTTTGGGTCAGTTTGTTTGGACAGGATTTGACTATTTAGGTGAACCTTCTCCGTACGATACGGACGCATGGCCGAGTCATAGTTCCTATTTCGGCATCATCGATTTGGCTTCGCTGCCCAAAGACCGCTACTGGCTCTATCGCAGCCAGTGGAACAAAGAGGAAGCCACTTTGCATCTTCTGCCGCACTGGAATTGGAATGAAGGAGATGTAGTTCCTGTTTTCTGCTATACCAGTTATCCCGAAGCGGAATTGTTTGTGAACGGCAAGAGTTACGGCAAACTGCGTTTTGCGACCAAAGAGGAGGCGGAACAATTACGCCTCACCCCGACCCTCTCCCAAGAAGAGGGAGAAAAGGACAGCAAAGCGGCACGCGTGAGCCAAATGCCGGAAGTGGGTCAGTTTGAGATTCCCGTTTGGGGTTCTGCGCCGAGACCGGAGTTATTGCCGCGTTATCGCTTGATGTGGTTTGATGTGCCTTTTGAGGCAGGAGAAATCACCGTGGTGGCATACGACGCAGCGGGAAATGAAGCAGCAAGAGAGACTATCCGCACAGCCGGAGAACCCGACCATTTGGAGGTCGTTTGGGCTAATGAGAACGAGCATCCCGAAGAGTTATGTTACATGACCGTAAAGGTCGTAGATAAAGACGGCAATCTCTGCCCCTTTGCCAACAATCTCATTACCTACGAAGGCGAAGGTTTTGTAGCCGCTGCGAACGGCAATGCCACTTGTTTGGACCGTTTCGTAGAGCCGAAGATGCACGCCTTCGCCGGTCAATGCACATTTATCATCAAAAAAGGCACTAAAGGAACATTCAAACTACTATAAAAAACGACGGTCAAACGACGGTCAAACGACAGTCACAGCCAACGTAAGTACTCTGTAAGTTCTCTGTAACTACAAAAAAATAGCCCGGGCATTTGCCCGAGCTATTTTATTTCTAGTAAACTATTAGACTAGTTAACTAGTAGATTAGTCTTTTTGTCTTAGCGAACTTGAGTACCTTGAACGTTGAACATCTTGTTGTCACGGATGATGTACATAACGCCATCAATCATTACCTTTTGAGCCTTCTCGGTCAGAACTACGTTCTCGATATCTTGCTCTGCAACTATCCAGCGATATTTAGCTGCATCGCTGAGGTCGAGTTCAATAGTGCGATTACCTTCTTCACCTACCCAGAGTTGGCCGAATACGTACTGGTTGTCTTGGATTGTCTTCCACTCATCGTTCTCCTCATTGTAAACCTCAATCTCAGTACCTCCGTCACTAGGCCAAGCACCTTTGCTGCGGAACTTGAAGAACTGGGAAGCCTTTGCCTCGAACTCAGCCACATACCATCCGTCAATAAGCTCCATAGTGGTACCCTTCCACCCGTCGAAGCCACCGATGATTTCAACAGAATCCGGTGCATTCAGAGTCGGGAGTTTTACACGGGCAACGGTCTTTTCAGCCGGTTCATCGACGCAACGAGCCCAACGCAAGTCTTCTGCGCGAACATCAATTAAGATCTCAGCGTCTGCGCCTGTGAGTTGGTTGTCACCAGATACACCCGGTATACGAACCCAAAGACCGTCAACGAGTTTTTGGAGGTATGACTCATCGCTCCAAGCTGGTTCAGCAACGATTGTAGCATCATCACCCATCAAACCGCTAACTACTTGGTACTGCATACCTTCTGCACACTTGAAGCTGCAGTAGTAAACAGGAGCGCCTAACTCTTGAGTTTTCTCTACATTTACTTGCATTTGTTGGAAGCCCCAATTTGTCATAGCACCGATGAGGTAAGGTACAGCATAACCGTCGCAACCATCGCTGATAACAGTGATAGTGTAGTTGTGGTAAACAGCGGTACATGGGTTCGACTTCCAAGAGTCCACAGTGAATACGTTCGGAGCGTCAGCGCTGTAGTTAATCAAGTCGATCTCACCCTCGTATTGACCTTGTACAACCGTTACACCACCGCGGATAGCGGTAGCAGCACCGATCTGGTACGCCCAGTTGAACATACCATCTCCATCCAGCATTACCGGCTTACCCTGCAATCCCTTTTCAGTATCCGGCTCAGCTTCGGGTTCATAAGAAGCTACATACCAACCGTCGTAACCTTCAACCGGTTCGAACTTAGGCAGAGCAGAAACCGGAGTAGTAATCCATTTTTTGTTCTCATCAGCATAGAAAGAACCGACAAAAACCACGTCATAACAAGCCATGTCACCAGGTACATAAATACATACACACACCTGACCTGGCTCATAATACTCAGCGAGAACAGCGTCAGAAGGAACTACGTCCTTTGCAGCAAATACGCTAACACTCATCAGCGCAGCTGCCAAAAAAGCATAAAACTTTTTCATAAATTTAAAATTTAAAAGTTAATAATTGATTGTAATAATGAATATAATATTTATTCATTGATTTTCTATTAGTAAGCATATCCGTCACCACCTTGTGCTGCGAATTGATTCTCTGTATCTCCTTCTACATCCGTTTTGTAGTTAGGATTAGCACGCTTATCCTCTGATGGAACTGGGAACCAGTTCATATACTCAGGTGTTCCATCCGCGAAGAATGGACCATCATTTCTACCCATTCGTCCTTCCCAGTGGTAACGATACGTATCAGCGTCTGGTCCGAAGAATCGTCCAAATCGAATGAGGTCGATTCGGCGGCGTCCTTCATAGTAGAACTCACGACTCCACTCATCAAGTAATGTTTGCTCGTCGAGTGATGCCAGCGGATTAGCGTTTGCACGTGCACGGATGGTATTGTTGATAATTGCGAGTGCACCTGCTTTGTCTCCCTGGCGGAAGAGTGCTTCTGCCTGAATCATGTATGCCTCTGCCAAACGGAGCAAAGGAATATCTGTATCAGGCCAGCTTGTATTTTGAGGGACAAAGTCCTTAGGTAGTGCAGCAGATGAATATATAGCTGTGAACTTGAGTGCAGCCCAAGAATCGAATAGAAATTTGGTATCTCCAAGATCTTGATTTCCCTTTAATGCAAAGGTATAACCTGTATTGAGACCATCTGAGCACAAGATAGCACGGTCGTCTTTTAATTGCGCAGGCATTTCGAACTCGTCATATACCATCTCCATAGCTGTTGCACGATCAATCTTCATTGGTGTGAGGAATTTATCCACCATCGTAGGTGAAGTACGCATAGAGTGCCATTCAGCTGTGATACCCCAAGGATTCATACCCGGGTTACGCTGTGCACAGACAAGCATAGTAGAAGATGCATAACTCTGCGCATACACACCATCCTGATAGATTTGGAATAGTGACTCTTTCATCACCTCATCGCGGTGGTTATCACCCATAAAGAGCTGTTGGTAAGCGCTATATACGAAACCAGAGTCAGTAACAATCTTTTGAGTTACGAGCGAGTGCTGTGGATTTTCTGTAATAACCGCTGTGGCTGCGTCGTATGCGGTCTTCCATGTTTTTCCAAATTGCCAATTCTTGTTATACTTATTATATACATCTGCATTGAGATATACACGCGCTAAGAGAAGTTGTGCAGCTGCTTTACCTACGCGGTATTTTTCTACGCGCTGTGCTGGGAGCAAAGTGATTACATCCTGCAACTCTTTCACGAGCCAGTCATATATTTCATGGCGTGGATAGAAGTGTGGGAATTCACTTGACTCGGTAGTCACGAGTGGCGCATAGAGATACATATCCATGAGGTAGAAGTAGTGCAAAGCACGGATGAATCGCACTTCTGCGAGACGATTTTGGTCTTCCTCTGTTTCTCCAGATGCATAGGTGAGGTAGTGATTACAATACTTAATATTGAGGTTCAAACGGGTATAGATAGCACGAATCATAGTGTTCGTTCCCGTCCAGTTAGTTTGGTTCATTTGCTTTGCCTCTGCATCATCCCAAATCCACCATGCCTCGTCTGTTGTCAACTCATTACAATACCAAATGGTACGATAGAATCCGGAGGTACCTGCGTCAATATCTTCCACATCGGAGTCACTTCCTGCATCAGCTTGTCCGATGAGTGCCAAACAAGCGTAGCATTTGGTGAACATACGATCCTGATTAAAGGATGTAGAAGAGTCTGGATCAAGAGGTTTGGTATTCAAATCTTGCACACAGGAGGCCATACCCAAAGCCACACATATCAATGCGAAATATTTTGTTATATTTTTCATACTATTTACCATTTATTCATTTACAATTTGTCAATAATTTTGCCATTTAGCCATCGGGCCATTTAGAATTGCAAGTTAATACCCAATACGGTGGTCATAGAGCGTGGGTAGATTGAGTTATCAATACCGCCCATACCAATTTCAGGGTCAAGACCCGAGTACTTGGTGATTACGAACGGATTCGATACGGTACAGAAAGCACGACCGGAGATTTTGTTCTTTTGGAACGAGTATCCGAGGGTGATGTTATCGCAGCGGAGGAACGAAGCGTTCTCCAAGAAGCGGTCGGTAATATCGTATTCAGCATTACCGATGATGTTTTTACCACTCTCATCGTAGATAGTCATATTATAATTATCTACGTAGTAGGTATTAAATACATCTACAGGGAGGTTCTTGTAGTATCCATCGCGTGCTAAGTTACCGATAGCCACATTCTGTAGGCGAGTAGCGATTACATTATTGAACACATAGTTACCAATATTAGCGCGGAACGACATACCGAGGTCGAAGTTATAGAACTGGAACTTCATTTGGAATCCCATGGTAACAGGTGCAACAGGGTTGTGCTTGAATACCTTATCGGTTTCATCAATCTTGCCGTGACCATCTTCGCCTTCTGCTTGTTGGTCAACGATATACCAATATTGTGATCCATCTTCGCGAGTGCCCTTGCGTGACTCATAGAGATAGAATGTATTGGTAGCATAGCCCACAGCATATTTGGTGATAGACTTACCGCTAAGACCTGCACCTGCATATCCACCACCATCAATCATGGTTTCCTCACCATTGATCTTGGTAATCTTATTTTGGTTCCAAGTCACATTATAGCCAATATCCCATTTGAATCGTTTGCCAAGGTCGATAGCCACTGCATTGATAGAGAACTCAATACCTTGGTTTTGGAGTGAACCGACATTAGACATCACGCGTTTGCGGAAGTTGGTACCCATAGCGACATTGACATTATTGAGCAAGTCGGTCGTATTACGGAAGTAGTAATCCAACGAACCTGAGATACGGTTGTTAAGGAATGAGAAGTCGATACCTGCGTTATAAGTAGTAGTTTTCTCCCAAGTCAACTTATCATTGAATGCGTTTGGACGGTCAGAGATATAGAGTATATTCCCTTCTGAGTCTTTTACTATATCCACGATATTTGCATCATAATCCTCTGTAGCATAGTTATTACCTCCGACAGGATAGTATGATGTGTGTCCTGTTGTTTGGCTATAAGTAGGCATGTATGAGTAGTCACCAATACCATCTTGCTGACCGGTGATACCATAACCGAGACGGAGTTTGAGGTCATCAATTTCGTTCACATCTTTGAGGAATGTCTCTTTAATCTTCCATCCAAGGGCTACAGATGGGAATAGTCCCCAACGGTGGTCTGGTGAGAAGCGGCTTGATCCGTCAGCACGGAGAGTAGCGGTGATCATCAATTGGTTCCAACCGATATAATTGAGTCGTCCGAAGAATGAAACGAGATAGTTTTCACCGATACCGTCTGCTGCGAAGGCATTAGCAGGTCCGCCAGGAACGCCTGTTGTTCCTTGATAAGTAGAAGGATATATTCCATTACCCCAATTCTTGTACTCATTATAGAAGTGTTGCCACTCATAACCTGCCATGATATCGAAGTGCTGTTTCTCTTTCTCCCAATCGTGCGCATATTGTGCGTAGCAGTTGAATTGGAGGTTGTATTTCATTTTCTGCTCTTCTCCATACCATCCAGTATAGTGGTTTGCGGTACCATACATGCTATTGTTATTAATAGACTTACCGAATGAGTAGTCTGCACCGAAGTTAGCATGGAGGATAAGGTCTTCGAAGCCGTGTACCTTATAGGTAGCCTCTAAGTTACCTACGAACTGTCCTGCATTAGAAGTATTTGATTGATGCTCTAATTGTGCGAGTGGGTTTGCGCCTGATTTGAGGCTATACATCCAGTTAGGGTCAAGGAATGGACCATCTGCATTGGAAGATGTTCCTAATGGTTGGAAATATCCACCCCAGTGGGTATCTAATTCTTCTTTAGTAATATAATAATTCTTACCATCCGTTACGCCTGCAGAGATCTGTTCTCCATAGATATTTGTGAGGTCTCCAGAAGAGTATATTGGTTGTGTAGGGTCTTTATCGAGGTATGCTCCTGCGATGCCTGGTTCGTAACTGTTATAGATATACATTCCCTTCGCATTGAGGTTCAATATGAGGTGGTTATCCAAGAATGAAGGGTTGAGGTTGAGTGAAGCAGTGACACGCTGCATTTGTGAGCCCTTTACAGCACCATTATTGAGTGTATAACCAACCGATGCGCGGTATGGCATGTCCACTACATTATTCTTCACGCCACCCATGAGTGAAATATTGTGGTCGGTTGAAACGGCTGTACGATAGATTTGGTCGAACCAGTCCACATTATCATTCATGAGGTAGTAGTTCGCTTGTGCAGACTGTCCTGCGCTGGTAGCGTATGCACGGAGTTCGTCTCCTGTGAGCACATCGAGGTGCTTGAGCACGGTACCGAAGCTGACGTTACCGTCATAGGTTACTTTCATTTTCTGTCCTGCTTTACCTTTCTTAGTGGTGATGATGATGACACCATTGGATGCGCGTGAACCATAGATAGCGGTAGCAGATGCATCTTTGAGGACAGTAAAGGTCTCGATATCAGCAGGGTTTACTAACGAGAGCGGGTTAGACACACCTTGGATACCATTGTTATCCATAGCGAGTCCGTCAATGACGATAAGTGGGTCGTTAGAAGCATTAAGAGATGATCCACCACGGATACGGATAGTAGCTCCTTCACCCGGTTTACCACCGCTTGTTGCGATGTTCACACCGGCTATTTTACCTTGGATCATGTCTTGTGCGGTAGTTTGCAGACCTTTATTCATATCGTCTGGTTTGATAGCAGTCACCGAACCTGTTGCGTCGTTTTTCTTCACAACGCCGTAACCAACGACCACAACTTCTTCAAGAAGCTCAGAGTCCTCTCCGAGTCGCACCACCATATTTTTTGCAGCGGTTAACTCTTGTGTTTTATAACCCATGTATGAGATGGCCAATTTTGCTCCTGGTTTTACCATGAGTGTGAAATTACCATCAAAATCGGTAATGGTACCATTTGTAGTACCTATTTCGAGTACTGACGCACCAATAATAGCTTCGCCATTTGCAGCATCAGTAACAGTTCCGTTCGCAACATTTTGTGCAAAAGCAGCTATAGAGCCTAGCATCAGCAACAAAGCGAGCGAGAAAGAACGAAATATATTGAAAGTATTCTTTTTCATTGTTCTAATGATTTTTAATAATTGATTTTACAGATTAAGGTTGTACTGGATGCTTGTATTTTACTCCACCGAGGAGGAACTCAATAGCCTTACCTGCTTCATCCGTTTTATATTTAGAAATACTCATTTGCTCTTTCTGCTTTTCGTCGTTAGCGTTTTGCAGCAAAATAACAAACTTCGCATCTGAAGACACATCAGCGAAACTCCATACGCAATCATATTCTGTTACTGCTTCGCTTACGATTGTTTCCGTTCTTGTTTCTCTGTCAAACGTTGAGCGCACACTCTTCTTATAGAAATGACCTGTATTAGCGAATGTGACAGGGTCTCTTTTGAGTTCAAAGCGATAATAGCAAGATGTATCTGCGCTCACAGTATCCAATTTATCAAACACTTTGATTGTATCGTATAGGAATGTCATAGGTGGGATAAAAATTGCTTTGATAGAATCTCTAAAGATACTATCTGTAACGAACTCAGCGCGGTATGTACCTTCCCACTCGTTATTAGGGAATGAAGCGAGCACTTTTTCCCATTTCTCTACGCGAGCGAGCACATTCATTCCGTCTCCACCGATTTTCTTACCATCCGGAGTAATAAAGGCATTGCCTTCATACCACAAAGTGTATGGTTCTCCTGCAGGAGGAGTGACATACAACGAGAAAGAAGTATTTCCTTCTCCCCACTCGCCATACTCATAAGTGAGTGTATCCACTTTTTTAGGTTGGTCAAAACCATGACCAAATCCGATGGTACGATACGCCAAACGGTTGTCGTCCACACCACCAAGAAACTCGTACTCATAGAAAGCAAGGGTAAGCGCAGTACTGTCAAATTGCGCAAGGCTTCGAGCCGACTTGTGCATACTCTGCTTCACCATGTCTGTGCACACTTCTGTTACATTCGACGGTTGCTCACACGAAGTAAGAGCAAGCGCAGCGACCAGCACAGCAATGACACTCAGTAGTAAATTGTTTTTCATAATAGATATAATTTGTTATTTATTAGTTATCTTCGTAAAGATCAGTCTCTTTTTTCCTTGATGAGCGCAACAGCAAGGGCGCCGAGAATGAGGAGCACACCTGCCACCACAAGCATTCCGGCTTGCTCGTGCGCGCATATATTATTAAGGAGAAAACCGCCGCACAAGGCTGCGATGATTTGCGGAATACAGATCGTACAGTTAAACAGGCCAAGCAGGGCGCCCATATGTTTGCTTCCCGAGATAGCGTTTGTGATAATCGTGAACGGCAAGGCCAGCATAGCCGCCCAAGCAGCGCCGATCAGCGCATAACTAACGAAGATCACATATTTGCCCGGGATAATGAGCGATCCGAGGGCATAATCGCCATGCACTAAGAATACTGATGCGAAACCGATAGCTCCCACGATGAGCGAAACGGCATATGCACCTTTGTTACCGAGCCAATGCTCCAATTTCGGCAAGAAAGCCGCCCAGAGGAGCGATCCGACAGCCTGCACGCAGAAGACGACGCCCACCCAGTTACCAGCGTCCTGGAAAGACGCATCCTTGGCATCCAAGCCATCCCAGCCGAAGCAGTTAGCCGCAATGGCGCCATTGGAATAGGTCCACATATACATGAAAGCCGCCCAGCAGAAGAACTGCACGAGGCCGACGGTAAGGAACGAACGGAGAATAAAGCCGTTGTTACTGCCTGTTTCTTGTGTATCTTCGTCTTCTTTTTTCTTATTAAGGCCATGAAACTCGGCATACTCTTGCGGATTCATTTCTTCTACCGCCAAGAAAGTATAGAACGAACAGAGGATGAGGATCACCGCGCCCGCATAGAAGGACCATTTCACCGAATCGGGAATGACTCCTTCTTCGGCTGTATTGGCGATACCGATCCAGGTAAAGAATATCGGAAAGAGATATCCAACCACAGAGCCGGCATTACAGAGAGCCGACTGAATGGCATAAGCCGTACCTTTCTGCTCCTCATTGACCGTATCGCCGACCATCATCTTAAACGGCTGCATCGCGATATTAATGGAGGTATCGAGGAGCATGAGACTAAAGAGACCAAACCACATCGCAGCATTCAGGCCAAGCCACATACCCTGCTCGAAGGTAAAGTTACCGGCATTGGGCAGGAGAACCATCACCGCGACCGCAATGAGCGCTCCTACGAGAAGATAGAACTTACGGCGACCAAAGAACTTACCGAACCATGTTTTATCCGAGAGGATACCAATGAGCGGCTGAACGATCATACCCATCAACGGCGGAAGGATCCAGAAGAAAGACAATTGATGGGGATCTGCGCCAAGCGTAGCAAAGATTCGGGAGATATTGGCACTCTGGAGGGCATAAGCGATCTGCACTCCGAAGAAGCCGAAACTCAGATTAAAGAGCTGTGCAAAAGATAAGTTTCTTTTCTGCATGGTAATTAGTGGTTATCCGTTCGCCGTTTGCCAAAAAACCATTTTGTTTTTCTTTTGACAAATCGACTTTACAAAATCGGGTACAAAATTACTACTTTTTTTTGGAATGTGCAAGAGTTATGTTCATTTTTTTTACATTTTTTATATTTTTTATCCTTTTTTCTTAAAATTTGGTTGTAATATGCAATATTAGCCCTTGAAAATCAAGGGAAAAACCGTTCATTTAAACTTACAAAAAGGCACAATATATATATTTATACTATGTATAAATATAATATAAGCATCAAATTTACAAAAATGTCGATTTACTATATGGATATCTTATGGTTACGTTATGGTTATCCTGTGGTTTGAGTAGTACCAACATAGTACCTGCATAGTACCTGCATAGTACTTGCATCGTACCAGCATAGCACCAGCGGGTTAGTTGATGACAGCTTTTTCTACCAATTTGCACAACTCTTCGAGTGTAAAGCACTCAAAGCAATAAATGTAAATAAACATTGTCAGATCAAATTCGTTTATTCGTGATAGCGCCATAACTAACTACATATCAATTGTTTATAAAGAAAACAAAAAGTATTTAGTGAACAATAGTGAAGAAAAATGCAAAAAAAGTGCGCGCGGGCTTGCGTATATAAAAAATATTTCGTATCTTTGCAGCCGCTTATGATAGTTGACAGTTGACAGTTGACAGTTGACAGTTGACAATTGATAGTTGATAGTTCTTATCTCGCTTTGCTCGAACGATTATTTTCGACAAGCGAAAATCTTGATAGTTGATAATTGATAGTTAAAAGTTAAAAGTTAAAAGTTGAAAGCTAAGAGCTAAGAGCTAAGAGTTGAAAGCTTAGAGTTAAGAGCTAAGAGCTAAAAGTTGAAAGTTGAAGATTTAGTAGATATATGGAAGTAACACATGAGGAATTAGTAAAAGCGTTGCAGAACTATTTTGGTTTTGACACGTTTAAGGGAAATCAGGAGGCCATCATTCGTAATGTGATTGAAGGCAAGGACTCGTTTGTACTGATGCCAACCGGCGGAGGTAAGAGTCTTTGTTTCCAATTGCCATCGTTAATCATGGAGGGTATGGCGATTGTTATCTCTCCTTTGATTGCGTTGATGAAGAACCAGGTGGATGCGATGAGTAACTACTCGGAAGAGGAAGGTGTAGCTCATTTCATCAACTCGAGTCTGAGTCGCGGTGAGATCAACGCGGTGAAGGAGGATGTACTATCCGGGAAGACGAAGTTGCTGTATTTGGCACCTGAGAGTTTGAACAAAGGCGAGAACGTGGACTTTTTGAAGGGCGTGAAGATCAGTTTCTACGCAGTAGATGAGGCCCATTGTATCTCGGAGTGGGGGCACGATTTCCGTCCGGAGTACAGTCAGATCCGGAGTATGGTTCAGCGGATCGGGAAAGCGCCTATTATTGCGTTGACAGCCACGGCTACACCGAAGGTTCAGAAGGATATTCAGAAGAACTTAGGCATGATGGAGGCGACTGTTTTCAAGAGCAGTTTTAACCGTCCGAACCTGTATTATGAGGTACGTCCGAAGACGTCGGAGGTGGACAAGGATCTGGTTCGTTTCATTCGCGGCATGGAGGGTAAGAGCGGTATTGTTTATTGCTTGGCACGCAAGGAAGTGGAGGATTTGGCGGAAGTGCTGAAGGTAAACGGAATTAGTGCAAGACCCTACCACGCGGGAATGGACGCACAGACGAGAAGTGCGAACCAGGATGCGTTCCTGATGGAGGAGTGTCAGGTGATCGTAGCGACAATCGCCTTCGGAATGGGTATTGACAAGCCGGACGTTCGTTTTGTCGTACATTACGACATACCGAAGAGTCTGGAGGGTTATTATCAGGAGACCGGTCGTGCAGGTCGTGACGGCGGAGAAGGTATCTGCTTGTGTTTCTACAGTCCGGATGACATCGAACGTTTGAGACGTTTTCAGAAAGACAAGACTCCGAAGGAGATCGGCATAGGCAACCAGTTGTTGTTTGAGACACAGAGTTATGCAGAGAGTACGATTTGTAGGCGTAAATTGCTGTTGCACTATTTCGGAGAGGAATATACCGAGGAGAAATGCGGTAACTGCGACAACTGCCGTAAGACCTACAAACAGGTGGATGCGAGTGAGTTGCTGCAGATCGCTTTGGAGACGATTCAGCAGGTGAACGAGAAGCATCGTGCGGAACATATCGTAGATATTCTTCACGGCAACCAGACGGCGGAAGTGATGAGTTATCACCACGACGAGTTGGAGAACTTCGGTGCTGCGAGCGACGAGGAGGAGAGCACGTTACATGCCATTTTACGTCAGGCCTTGCTGGTAGGCATGATCACGAAAGACGTGGATTCTTACGGCGACTTGAAGTTAACGAAAGACGGAAAGAAATTCATTCGCAAGCCGGGTAAGTTCGAAGTGCCTATTGAAGTGCAGAACGACGAGGACGATATGATGGACGGCGCAGCTGCGACTTGTGCAGCGGCGGACGAGGTGTTGTTCTCGATATTGAAAGATATTCGTCGCAAGCAGGCGAAGAAGAACGATGTACCACCGTTTGTGATTTTCCAGGATCCGAGTCTGGAGGCCATGGCGACGACCTACCCCATCACGATGGATGAGTTATTGACGATTCCGGGTGTAGGTGTAGCGAAGGCAAAACGTTACGGCGATGAGTTCTTGCGCGTTATTAAAGAATACGTGGAAGAGAACGAGATCATTCGTCCGGAGGACATGCGCATCCGCACGGTAGCCAAACGTTCGACGCGAAAGAAACAGATCATTCAGGCGATCGACCGTCGTGTGGATCTGGATGACTTGGCGGAGAGTTGCGGCATGAGTATGGAGGAGATGCTGGACGAGTTGGAGGCAATCGTCTTCAGCGGCACGAAGATCAACATCAACTACTTCATCAAAGAAGTGCTTGATCCGGATGAGCAGGAAGAGATATACGACTACTTCAAGAATGCGGATGACGATAACATTCAGAAGGCGATGGCAGAGCTTGGCGAAGACTATTACGACGAGATGCACGTGCGGCTCGTAAGGCTTAAGTTCCATTGCGATTTGGGGAATTGAGAACCTCTCCCCGACCCTCCCCTCAAGGGAGGGAGAAGAAGTATGCAGAAGGGCGTAGTAGATTTTATAACGTTAGGGTGCTCTAAGAACTTGGTTGATGCAGAGCGGGTGATGCGACAGTTAGAGGTTGCAGGATGGAAGTGTGTACACGATCCGGCAGAGCCGAAAGGGGAAGTGTGCGTAATCAATACCTGCGGTTTTATCGGGGATGCGAAAGAAGAGAGTATCAACATGATTCTTCAAATGGCAGAGCGGAAGAAAAAGGGGAAGTTGAAGAAGTTGATCGTGATGGGTTGCTTGAGCGAACGCTACCGGGCCGAGTTGGAGGAAGAGTTGCCGGAGGTGGATGAGTATTACGGGAAATTTGACTTTGAAAACCTCACCCTATCCCTCTCCCAAGGAGAGGGGACAAAGGCCGGATACCATCCGGCAAAATTAACGGAGAACGCGAATGGATGTGCGCCGTACGAGCGGAAGTTGACGACTCCGAAGCATTATGCGTATTTGAAGATAAGTGAGGGATGCAACCGGATGTGCTCGTATTGCGCGATTCCTTTGATTACCGGCAGACACACGAGTCGGCCGATGGAGGAGATATTGGACGAGGTAAGATGGTTAGTGAGTCAGGGTGTGAAGGAGTTTAATGTGATTGCACAGGATCTCAGCAGTTACGGGATGGATTTGAAACCCCACCCCGGGGAGTTCTACGACCGTCCACAGGACGCTCGATCGAGCGGAGCTCTTCACCCCTCAAGGGAGGGAGGTTCGCAGACTGCTCACAAAAGACATTTGTTGCCGGAGTTGGTGGACAAGATGGCGCAGATAGAGGGTGTAGAATGGATTCGATTGCATTATGCCTACCCGACGGATTTTCCTGAGGCGTTGTTGGACGTGATGGCAAGACATGCGAATGTTTGTAAGTACCTGGATATTGCTCTGCAACATTGTACGGATCATATGTTGGGTTTGATGAGAAGACATATCACGCGTGCCGAACAGGATGCGTTAATTCGCAAGATTCGAGAAAAAGTGCCGGGTATCTGTTTGAGGACGACGCTGTTGGTGGGTCATCCGGGTGAGACAGAAGAGGATTTTGAGGAATTGAAGGAATGGGTGAAGGAGATGCGCTTTGACCGAATGGGTTGTTTTGCTTATTCCGACGAGGAGGGGACTTATGCGAACAAACACTATAAAGATGATATCCCGCAAGAAGTGAAGGAGAAACGCGTGGAGGAGCTGATGGCTATTCAACAGACGATTAGCGGCGAGTTGATGCAGGGGTTTGTGGGCAAGACGGAGAAGGTGGTTGTTGATCGCAAGGAAGGAGAGTACTGGATCGGCAGGACGCAGTTTGACAGTCCGGAGGTTGATTGCGAGGTGCTGATTGAAAATAATGGTAATAGGTCATTGGAAATTGGTGATTTTTATGACGTAAGAATTATCAAGGCCGAAGAATTCGACCTTTACGGAGAAATATAAATTTTAAATTTTATTATACCATGCTAACGAAAGAATTCATTGGCTTGATTGTATCGGGATCGGGCCTGAGTAAGAAAGACGCGGAGCAGTTATTGGCGACAACGACTGCCATCATGCGTGAGAATCTGATGGACGGCAAGGCCATTCAGTTACAGGGTTTAGGAACCTTGGAAGTAAAAGAGCGCAAAGAGCGTACGATTGTTCATCCTCGAACGGGTGAGCGAACTATTGCGCCGAGTAAGAATCAGTTGGTTTTCAAAGCCACAGCAAATATAAAAGAAGAACTTAAAAAACTCTAAGTTATGGCAGATAAATTAAGTTGGAGTGAATTACGTCGTGCGTTAGCGCAACGTGCGAACATCAGCGAGAAGGATGCCAACACCTTCCTGACTGCATTCAATGCACAGTTATTAGAAGCGCTGAAGACTGAAAAACAAGTAAAGATCAACGGTCTGGGTACATTTAAGTTACAAGCTGTTGCTCCGCGTAAAAGCGTAGATGTAACAACCGGTAACGAGATCACGATTGAAGGCTATAACAAGGTTTCTTTTGTTCCCGAGGCGGGGGTAAAAGAGTTGGTCGAGAAAGTGGAGGCCGGTGAGGCTGTTGAGGCTCTTGATCCGATTCAGAAGTTAGGTGCTCAGGCGGATGAAATCGTAGATATCTTAGGTGACCTAGGTGAACTTCCGAAGGAAGAAAAGGCTGAAGAGCCGGTAGAGGAAGCTGCTCCGGTTGAAGAGCCGAAGGAGGAAGAACCGGTAGAGGAAGCTGCTCCGGTTGAAGAGCCGGTAGAGGAAACTGCTCCGGTTGAAGAGCCGAAGGAGGAAGAACCGGTAGAGGAAGTTGCTCCGGTTGAAGAGTCGAAGGAGGAAGAACCTGTGGCTGAAAAGCCGAAGGAGGAAGAGCCGGTAATCGCAGAAGTTCCTGCAGAAGAGCCAAAGGCTGAAGAGCCGAAGGAGGAAGGGCAGAAAGAAGAGGAAGAGCCGCTGATTGTATCGGAGAAGCCAGCCAAGAAAAAGAATTATTTCTTGCGTGCGTTGTTGATTTCCTTCATCATCTTATTAATTCTCTGCGTAGTAGGCTATTTCTTCCTGCGCAAGCAAGTTTGCGAGTGGTTTGATATTCTGAAGGAGAAAGTTGAGAAGATCGAGTTGTTCAACAAGTGCTCGGCACCGAGTGAGGAGGTTGAGTCTGCAGCGGCAGAGGACGAGTTGGTTCTGGAAGTGTCGGAAGAGGCCGCAGAGCAAGTAGCAGAAAGCAAAGCACCGAAGGCAGAGGTTCAAAAGGCCCAATATGAGGAGTTGCTGTTGACAGAAGAGATTACCGAAGGTAGTCGTCTGGCTTGGATTTCCCGTAAATACTACGGTCATCCGGATTACTGGCCGTATCTGTATGATGCGAACAGAGATCGTATTGACGACCCGAGTAATGTGCCTGTAGGTACGCAGATTCGTGTTCCAAAGTTAACAAAGGCTCAACGCGACATGACGAGTAGTGAGTACTTGCGTCTGAAAGAGGAAGCAGTAGCAGCTATTCGATAAGGGTTTGGCAGGAAGCATTGTGACAGAAGATTTCATCCGAATAGAGGGAGCGGACACACACAATTTGAAACATGTGTCGGTAAATATACCGCGCAATCAATTGACAGTGGTGACCGGAGTGAGCGGTAGCGGCAAGAGTTCGTTAGCGTTCGACACCCTCTATGCGGAAGGTCAACGGCGGTATGTAGAGAGTCTGAGTGCTTATGCGCGTCAGTTTATGGGTCGCATGCAGAAGCCGGAAGTAGAGAAGATCGAAGGCATCCCGCCTGCCATCGCCATTCAACAAAAAGTGACGAGTCGCAATCCCCGTTCCACCGTAGGGACGGTCACGGAGATCTATGACTATCTGAAATTGCTTTTCGCGCGCGTAGGCCACACCTATTCGCCTGTGAGCGGGGAAGAAGTGAAGCGGAACACGATTCGCGATGTCGTGCAATACATGGAGAGTTTGCCCAAGGGTACTCGTCTGTATTTGCTGAGTCCGATAGTACTGCCGGAAGGTAGGACGTTGAAGGAGCAATTGGCATTGTGGTTAAGTCAGGGTTTCAGTCGCTTGATGATAGACGGGGACACTGTTCGTTTGGATGCAGAGACCTGGAAACAGGCAAACGGGCATGAGGCTTATCTGTTAGTCGACCGTATCATCGTGGACCACGAGCAGGCGACAAGCAACCGCTTTGCGGACAGTGTGCAGACAGCCTTCTTTGAAGGGAAAGGAGAATGTCAGGTGCAGGCCCAATGGGATAATGTACCAAGGACGAAAGTTTTCTCCGAGCGCTTCGAGGCAGACGGCATTCAGTTTATAGAGCCGAGTGAGCATTTATTCGATTTTAACAATCCGGTGGGAGCGTGTCCGGAATGCAAGGGTGTAGGTTCGGTAATCGGTATTGATGTAGATTTGGTTATTCCGGATAAGTCCAAATCGGTGTACGACCAGGCTATAGCTTGTTGGCAGACAGAGAAGACGAAGGAATGGCAAGATGCGCTGGTAATGAATGCGGCGAAGTTCGATTTTCCGATTCACACGCCATTCTATGCCTTGACGGATGAGCAGAAACAGCTTATTTGGACAGGTAATGAATATTTCCGAGGCTTGCATGATTTCTTCAAGGAGTTGGAAGAGAAGCAGTATAACCGGGTTCAATACAAGGTGATGTTAGCACGCTACAAGGGGAAGACGATTTGTCCTGTTTGTCGCGGTTTTCATCTTCGCAAAGAATCGGAATACGTGCTGATCAACGGCAAGAATATCCAACAGTTATGCGCGATGCCGATTTCGGAACTGCAGACGTGGTTTGATGCGTTGCAGTTGCCGGCAATCGAGCAGCAAGCGGCAGAGATGCTGTTGATTGAGATTAATCACCGGCTTCAGTTCATGCACGATGTGGGATTAAGTTATCTGACGTTGAACCGCCAGAGCAACACCTTGTCGGGCGGCGAGAGTCAGCGTATCAACTTAGCGAAGTCTTTGGGCAGCAGTCTGGTAGGTTCGTTGTATGTGCTGGATGAGCCTTCCATCGGATTGCATCCGAGAGATACGGAATTACTGATTCATGTGCTGCAAGAGTTGCGCGACTTAGGGAATACGATTGTTGTCGTGGAGCATGACACGGATATCATAGCCGCAGCGGACCATGTGATTGAGATCGGTCCTGCCGCCGGACGTCATGGCGGAGAAATTGTGTATGAGGGCAAACCTCGATCGGAGTGGTTCAAAATCGATATCCCGACCCAGCGACGCCATTGGAATAACTATATTGAGGTGGAAGGTGCTTGTGAGAACAACCTGAAGAATCTGACAGTTCGTTTTCCGCTGCATGTGATGACAGTGGTGACAGGTGTGAGCGGCAGTGGTAAGTCGAGTCTGGTCAGCAAAGTGCTCTACCCTGCTCTGAAGAAGCACTATGGCGGAGTTATCATGGAGCACACGGGTGATTTCGGTCATATCAAAGGCAGTCTTCATCTGATGCGTGACATCGAATATGTGGACCAGAACCCGATTAGTCGTTCGAGCCGCAGCAACCCAGTGACGTACTTGAAGGCGTACGATGAGATACGGCGATTATATGCCGAGCAGGCCCTGTCGAAACAGTTAGATTTCAGTCCTGCCTATTTCTCTTTCAACACCCCGGGCGGTCGATGCGAGACATGTCAAGGCGAGGGCACAATTACGATTGAGATGCAGTTCATGGCTGACTTGGTGATTGAATGCGAGCAATGTCACGGCAAACGCTTCAAGCAAGACATACTGGATGTTCACTATCGGGGTAAATCGATATACGATGTGCTCTGTATGACCGTGAATCAGGCGGTTGAGTTCTTCAGCGAAGACGAGACGTGTGCAAAAATTGTCAAACGACTTAAACCGCTGCAGGATGTAGGTTTGGGTTATATTCAGTTAGGCCAAAGCAGTAGTACGTTATCGGGCGGAGAGAGTCAACGTGTTAAGTTAGCCTCATTCCTTGCGCAGGAAGAGAACCGTCCGACGATCTTTGTCTTTGACGAGCCGACAACGGGTTTGCATCAGCGCGATATCGAGGTGCTGCTGAAGGCTTTAAACAGGCTGATCAGCAACGGTCACACAGTTATCATCATTGAGCATAATCCGTCTGTAATTATGGCAGCCGACCACGTGATTGATTTAGGTCCGGAAGGAGGAACAGAAGGCGGATATATCGTTTGTACGGGTACCCCGGAAGAGGTAGCCCGGCATCAAGAGAGTTATACCGGCAAGTATCTTGCCCAAATTATAGCTTCTAACCATGCGAAATAGTATTTTAAAGGATTATCTTCCCCGTTGGGGAGTATTGATGATGGATTTGCTACTCTGCAGCATCGCTTTCTGGTTAAGCGTGTGGATCGGTAGCGGATTCTTTCACTTCGGGAATTTAGGCCATCAGCCGATATCCATCGGTGTGCAGTTCTTGATTATCATGGCTGTGCAGTTGACATTCTTCTGCATTTTCCAGACATATTCGGGAATCATTCGCTATTCGACGTTTGTCGATACGATCAAAGTTCTGCTATCGAATATCTCGACAGGACTCGTACTGATAGTTGTTAATCTCGTCATGGACCATGTGGTTGGAGAACATCCGCTCATGAACACGGTTATTGCCGTCTATGTTCCTATTTCGTTTGTATTGCTTTTCTCGCTACGCGTAGGCGTTAAGACGTTGAATGATACTTTTGAGCGAAGCCAGGGGAATCCTCCGGTGATGATTTACGGCACGCAAGCTGCAGGTGTTGCGATAGCGAAAATGCTCAGCTCGGCCGGAAACAGTCCGTATCGTCCATTAGGATTCATCACCGAACCTGATGAACGTCGCGGATATGCGTTGGCAGGTCTGCGCGTGTGGCCGTTGGATGAGAGTCTATTTAGCTGGATGGAGAAACGCGGGATTAAACATGTCATTGTATCTCCGATGAAGATGCGTATGATTAATCCGGCGAAAGACTTACAGGTTTTTATCAACCATAACATTCGTATCTTAACGACCCCGTACTTCACGCAGTTCGACAACGTCGAGGCAATAGACGCGATGCGTATCGGTCGAATTGATGCGATTAAGATTGAAGATCTGTTGGAGCGTCCACAGATTGAAGTAAACACGGAGAACGTGCGTCAAATTATCCACCAACGCGTAGTGATGGTAAGCGGAGCTGCAGGTAGTATCGGAAGTGAGTTAGTTCGTCAGATACAGAAATATGAGCCGCAAGTGACGATTCTGTTAGACATCGCCGAGTCGCCTCTGCATGATTTGGTGTTAGATTTGCATGCCAACTATCCGGATTCCCGTTTCATACCTATTATTGCGGACGTGCGCAATCGCGAGCGTATCGAGCAGATATACAATGAGATGCGTCCGGATGTAATCTATCACGCCGCAGCATACAAACATGTGCCTTTGATGGAAAGTTATCCGAATGAGGCTATTCAGGCGAATGTGTTAGGGACGAAGAACATGGCGGACTTAGCTGTTAAATACGGTGTACAGCGCTTTGTAATGATTTCTACGGATAAGGCGGTTAACCCGACAAATATCATGGGCGCAAGTAAACGTATTGCGGAGATATACGTACAGTCGCTTTTCCGTAAATTACACAAGACGAATGCCTCGTGTACAAAGTTCATCACGACCCGTTTCGGCAATGTATTGGGCAGCAATGGTTCAGTCATACCATTCTTCCGCAAGCAGATTGCGGCAGGAGGTCCGTTGACCGTAACTCATCCGGATATCATTCGCTATTTCATGACTATTCCGGAAGCCTGTTGTTTGGTGATGGAAGCCAGTACGTTAGGAGAGGGCGGTGAAATATTTGTATTTGACATGGGTAAGCCGGTTAAGATACTGGATTTGGCGCGTAACATGATTCGTTTGGCGGGTTATATTCCGGAGAAGGATATTCAGATTGTCTTCACGGGTCTGCGTCCCGGCGAGAAGTTATACGAGGAACTGCTAAACCAGAAAGAAATTACCATACCGACGAGTAACCAAAAGATCATGGTAGCTCGCGTAAGAGAGTTTGAATTCGATGAAGTAAGTCAAGCAATAGACAAGTTAATTGAGACAAGTCGCATGGCTAAACCGTTCACAACTGTTAAGATAATGAAGCAGATTGTGCCGGAATACATTAGTAACAATTCCATTTATGAGCAATTAGATCCACAATGATACAAGCGTTTTTTATCGAACATAGTTATCTAATCGGTTTTGTCAGTTTCTTATTGGGCTGGATAGGGATGCCAGTCGTGCTGCGGATCGCCAAGGCGAAAGGTTTCGTTGTGCGCCCCAATAAACGAATGAGTCATACCGGCGAAGTTCCCAACATCGGCGGATTGGATATCTATTTCAGCGTGATGCTGTCTTACCTGTTGTTTGACTATTCGCAGTTGACCAGCAACCAGTTTTTTCTGATCGGCATTGCAGCCATCATGGTCATTGGTTTTATTGATGATGTATTAGTACTCACCCCCTTAGCCAAGTTGTTAGGCGAGACTTTGGCAGGTATAGCCTTGATTGGGTTCGGGAACTTGCGACTCACGCATCTTCATGGCATCTTCGGTATAGGTGAAATAGGTATCATACCGAGTTATCTCATCTCGCTGTTCGTGCTCATCGCGATCATCAACGCCATCAACCTCATTGACGGTATTGACGGTTTGGCGAGCGGTTTGGGTATCCTATACTGCCTTTTCTTCGCTATCTATTTCGGGCTGGTGGGTTCTACCAGTTGGTCAATATTAGCGATTTGTATGATCGGTTCGCTGGCGGTGTTCTTCATCTACAATGTGTTTGGTCATCGAGGTAAGATTTTCATGGGCGATTCGGGCAGTTTGCTATTAGGATATCTGTTAACGGCGTTTGTCTTCCGTTTCTGCGAACAGAATGCGTATCATGTAGTGCCGGAAGTTTATCATATGAGCGCTGCGCCGGCAGTAGCTATCTGCGTGATGACTATCCCTATCTTCGATACGATTCGCGTAAGCCTCACCCGCATCAAGCAACACCGTAATCCCTTTGCGCCGGATAAGAATCATATTCATCACTTGCTTCTGCGCACAGGTTTAAATCACCTTCAGACGACCGGTGTATTGTTAAGCGTCAGTCTGCTCTTCATTGGCTTGGCTATTTTAGGGCGAAACTGGAATATATGGCTGTTACTGTTTGCAGATTTTGCTTTGGCGACGATCTTAACGCTAATTCTATGGCGCGTACTGAATAAAAAACTATACGGACAGAATGCTGACAATTGATCACATATCGATGGAGTTCTCGTCCCGCCCGGTGTTGGACGATATCACGTTCCTCATCAACCGGAAGGAACGGATAGCTTTGGTGGGTAAGAATGGAGCGGGCAAGACAACTTTGCTTCGTCTTATTGCGGGAGAATACCAACCAACGAGCGGTCGCATTGCCAAGGAAACCGACATGACGATCGGTTACTTGCCGCAGGTGATGCTTTTTCACGACGACCGTACTCTACGGGAAGAGATGATGCTGGTTGCACACGAAGATGAGGCACGCTTTGTAGCGGAGATGGACCGCACCGTGATCGGTTTAGGTTTTGAACGCAGAGACTTCGACCGGCCGTGCAGTGAATTCAGTGGAGGTTGGCGCATGCGTATCGAACTGGCGAAAATATTATTGAGTCATCCGGATCTGTTACTATTGGACGAGCCGACCAATCACTTGGATATCGAGTCCATACAATGGCTTGAAGATTTTTTGAAAAGCAGTCCCTCGGCTGTACTGATGGTCAGCCACGACCGCGCGTTTATTGATAATGTATGCAACCGTACAATTGAGATTACACTTGGCCGAATATATGACTACAACGTCAATTACAGCAAATTCGTTGAGTTGCGCAAGGAGCGGCATGAACAACAGGTTCGAGCCTATCAGAACCAGCAGAAGATGATTCAAGACACGGAGGAATTCATTGAACGCTTCCGCTATAAGGCGACCAAGGCTGTACAAGTTCAAAGCCGCATCAAACAGTTGGAGAAATTAGAGCGTTTGGAAGTGGATTTGGAAGACACCAGCCGGCTTAACCTACGTTTTCCTCCCGCTCCTCGAAGCGGCGATTTTCCGATTATCATAGAGGATTTGCGCAAGGATTTCGGTTCCCACAATGTCTTCCATGATGTAACGTTCACCATCCGGCGGGGTGAGAAAGTGGCGTTTGTAGGCAAGAACGGCGAAGGAAAGACTACGCTCGTCAAGTGTATCATGGGACAGTTAGACTACTTAGGTACGCTGAAAATCGGGCACAATGTCAAAATCGGCTATTTCGCTCAGAATCAAGCAGCACTACTGGATGAGGAGAAGACCGTTTTCGAGACAATTGACTACGTAGCGGTAGGAGACATACGGACAAAAATACGGGACATTCTCGGTGCCTTCATGTTCGGCGGCGAGGCTTCCGACAAGAAAGTGAAAGTGCTCTCCGGAGGCGAACGAAGCCGGCTGGCGATGATTCGCCTGTTATTGGAACCATGCAACCTGCTTATTCTGGATGAGCCGACGAACCACTTGGACATGCAGTCCAAAGACGTGCTCAAAGCGGCGCTGCAGGATTTCAACGGCACGCTTATCTGTGTCAGCCATGACCGCGATTTTCTCAACGGACTCGTTTCCAAAGTGTATGAGTTCGGTGGAGGACGCGTCAAAGAGCACCTCGGTGGCATATACGACTTCCTGAGGGCGAAAAAAATCAGTTCACTACAAGAACTGGAACGCAAAAATCCCGTGTCGGATAGCACTCAATCCCGACGGTCAAACGACGGTCAACCGACGGTCGAGGCTAACGTCGGTATTACGCAAGGCGCAATTTCTTATGCGGCACAGAAAGCCGCAGCAGCTGAGCGAAGGAAGAAAGAGAAACAGATTGCCGAGGTGGAGGAAGCAATCGCTTCTTTGGAAGCACAACAGAGCCGGATGGAACAGTTACTGGCTATTACAGAAAATCAGACTACGGAGAACTTTCAGAAGTACGAAACGATCAAACATCAGATAGAACAGAAACTATACGAATGGGAAATTCTGAGTGAAGAGTGAAAGTTTAAGGAGTTAATGAATTAAAGAGTTAATGAAAGAGGTTATTGATTATATCATTGAATGGCTGTGTTACGGGGATAGCGAAGCCGCAGCCCGTGTAGCCTACACGGCGGACGAGAAAGCGTTGGAGACGCACGACCTGATCATCGTGCCGAACGGTCATTTAGGAAAGGACCTCGTTCTTCCGGAGTTAAGACGCCCGGAGGTGGAACAACCGGTAAAAGGCAAGACCATCATCCGAACGGACATTGTGTATTCGGTCTTTTTCTTCACCTCCCGTGCGGAAGAGGTGCTGAATCACCAACGCGACGAGCACGGCCGCTTTTTAGCCGCCTATTCGATGCTGAATCAGAAGAGCCGGCTCCAAATCCCACGTCTGGACGAATACGCACGACTCGTGCTCAAACAGTTGAACATGCCATTACCGGAAAGCGGATATCATCATGTTTATTTGACGCATGACATCGATGCGATTAGTCAATATCGTCATTTGCGCGGTGCGTTAGGTGGTTTGCGACGTGGAGAGGGGAAAGCGGTTTGGGCTGCGTTACGGGATATTCACCAAGACCCTTTGTACACTTTTCCATGGATTCTCGAGCAAGACCGTCAAGTAAAGAAAGCCGAGCCAATCTATTTTGTTAAGCGCACTCGCGGGAGAGGGTATGATTATCCACAATACTGCTTACACGGACGTGACTGGAGACGCTTGAAGCACATGCTTCGTCATAACAATGTCTATCTTGGTGTGCATGGCAGTTACTACGGTTCTATACCGGCTATTGAGTATAGTAAGATGTACCGCGCCCATTACTTACGCTGCTCCATTGAGCAACTGCAGCGATTAGCGGATGCGGGTTATACCGATGATTTCACGATGGGTTTTGCGGACCAAGCCGGTTTCCGTCTGCAGACGTGCCGCGCTGTGAGATGGATTAATCCGAAGACGATGCAGTTAACAAACCTTACGTTGCATCCGCTAATGGTGATGGATACCACATTGAGTAAGTATATGCATCTAACAGAAGATGAGGCATACTTCTTGTGTGAGCGCTTGATTGCGAAGGTTAAATTACACCACGGCGATTTATGTCTGCTGTGGCATAATAACAATTTTGCAGGCGAGTCTTATCACCGTGCCTTATATCCGAAGATATTGGCCTTGATCAAATGAGCACCCGCAAGCCAAACATATTAGTTGTTTCCGATCCGCCGGTAGCACCCGGGTATCTCCCGCGTGTGCGCTATCTATGCGATTATTTGGCACGAAAAGGATACGGCGTAACCCTATTAACGGAAGATGGTAAG
>SAMEA3663084__coassemble_111_pt1 | contig 27895 bp, 23 predicted proteins | sample SAMEA3663084__metabat2_low_PE_028 | metagenome-assembled genome bin SAMEA3663084 (sample SAMEA3663084) | pig gut metagenome | biome: pig gut; feature: pig-associated habitat; material: faeces | place: France | collected 2012 | reverse complement strand
GGTACGCCGTTAGCAGCAGGCAGCGGTATGGCGAATGTGTGTCCTTCGTGCGGTCAGCCGGTCGCTCCGGGTGCCCGTTTCTGCGGTAGTTGCGGTGCTTCCATCCCTGTTCAGGACGTGAATGTATGTTCGCGCTGCGGTGCGCAGTTGCAGCCGCGTGATAAGTTCTGCCCGGTTTGCGGACAGAAGAGAGGGTAATTGATAATTGATAATTGATATCTATGAAACGTTTTTTAGGTATTCTCATTTTGCTCCTGGGGCAAGCGTTCATCGTAGCAGCGATGTTGCTTTTGCCGCACGGATTGGAGCAGAACATCATGATATTGGACACCGTGGTGCTGAGCATCATCTGGTGGGTATTCAGTTTTGACCTCATTCGTCCGATCATCAGTGAAGGCGACCACGCGCCGGAAATAGGCAGTCTGGGTATACGCTGGAAGGGTCAGTTGCTGTATGCGTTCTTAGCGATCGTATTCGGTATCCTCGCGGCTTACTTCAGTTTGAAATTCGAGTACCAGTTGTTAGGTCAAGGCGGTCTCTTTGGTATCTTGGTGCTGACGTGGCTCTTCAGCCTCATGGCCAAGCGGAAAGTGAGCGAAGTAGCGGCAGCGGAGACGAAAGCCTTAGATGGTCGTGCGCAGATGAAGATCGCTGTGCGCGAAGTACAGGACGCGCTGTTCGATAGCCCCGATGCACCGGACGATATCCGTCGTGCGATCGAGGAGATCGAGGGTCAGTTGCGTTATATTACGCCATGCTCCAATCCCGAGGCTCTGGCCTACGAGCAGAAGTTCATCCAGTTGGCGCACGAGATCGCCATCACCCTACCCCATGCGAAGATGGAGGGCGAGAGTTTGCGCGCTAACGTAGCGCGCCTGCAACGCACGCTCGCGCAGCGCAAATCTATATTGAATTAACATTAACCAATCTATATCATGGCTACAACAGGTAAAATTTTTCAAGAATCGAGCAACATCTACCAAGACGAAGCCAAGGTGTTGTTCTCGTACTATCAGCAAGCCGCAGAACGCGTAGTGCGCGAAGAAGAGCGTATCGAGAAAGAGATCGCTAACTTAGAGGCTAAGAAACACGAAATCGAAGTACAGGCTTCCACATGCTGGAAATGGTTCTTTACCATCATCCTGTTCTTCATGTACTGGGTGCGTAAGAACAAATACACGAAGCAGATGGCGGCTCTCGATGTGCGTATCGACGAGTTCCATAAGCAGCACGAAGAGATCTTCCGCGACTATAAAGTAAACAAATTAGGTGTGGTTTACGTACCAATCGCAGACCAGATCAAATACGAAGACAAGAGTTTCATCGTGGACTATACGGGTCAGGTACCGAAGTCACAAGTGACGCTGCAGATGAGTCGTCAGAACGAGCTGCTCTGCAACACGATCGAGGCGATCAAGCAGTTGAACACCGAAGCGCCGATCGTAGAGACTTCGCAGGAAGCCGAAGCGGTAGAGACCGACGAGTACTCGCTCTCGATGCAGGAGATCTACCAGAACGACTATTTCGGGAAGTTGGACCGCTCGCTGCGCACCATCTCGTACTGCATGAACGATCTGGACACTTCGTCCGTTTCGCTGCCTCTGGTAGCCGATAACAGCAAGCGTCTGGAAAACATCAACGAGTTCACCACTTCGCAGTTGCCAAAGGACGCCGTCGTGCTGCCGATCTTCGACACCGATCAATACAACGACGATATCGCTAAGTTCGAGGAGTTGAATAAACTCAAAGACTCGCTGAGTAACGAATCGGAGCAGTTTGAGGACGTGCTGAAGGACCTGATGAAGACCATGGCAACTTCCGTTCAGACGATCTCGATGCTCAAGCTCTCGAGTACGGATAAGATCGTGAACGCGTCCAACAGTCTGCTTTATAAGATTCTCAAGGCGCCATATAACCATTATTCGCCGCTGTTGGAGGCAGAGGAGATCCAGCGTATCCGCGATGAGAAATTCGATTACTCCGACTCCGTTCAGGGCTACCAACCGTTTACGCTGCGTCAGAGTTCTCGCGTACGCTATAACCTCGTCACGGACCAATGGATGGCAGAGGACGGCAGTACAACGACTATGCCGTTCGGTATTCACCAGATATACGAAGAGATTGTAGCGCCGATGGTAGAGAAACTGATGCAGGAAAACCGTATCGAGCGTCTGAAGATCTACAACCATATCAAGGACCAGAAACTATCGTACCTCAATAAATGGCACCAGGATACGGACAACTTCTATCTGTCCAATCGTGCTCAATCGGCGGATCTGATCAACCTGATGCAAGGAAGTCTGCGTGAGTACGTAGCGAAATACAACACACTCGTGCAGTTGCAGAAGACCCAGCAGTCGTTGAACAGTTCGAAGAACCTGGAAAGCGGTATTGTAGAGATCGAAGATAACAGCGCCGAAGCCCTGTTGGCCTTCGAGACACAGGCAAAGCAGTTTGAGCAAGTTCAGACAGACTTCGAGGACTATATGGATCGCCTCAAAGAGGATATCGACCAACGCGCCGAGGAGTTCGGTCATATCGAATACTACGATGCCCGTCTGCAGGACGGTCACTCGAATGAGTTAGCCGTAGCTACGAACGAAGTTCGCGATATGGAAGAGCGCCGTAAATCGCTGTCGGCTGTGAACCCGCTGTTGGCGAAGAAATCCGACCTGCCGCCTACTCCTCAAGTAGAGGAAACCGTTTACGAGCACCTGTCGCTCAACCTGCCGTTAATCGCCAAGAATGCATTGGAAGAACTGGCGGCCACGGAGAACGAAGATCAACAGATTGGCTATGAGCCGACCGAAGAAGTGCCGTTCGGCGAAGTACCTTCGGCTGACGAACCCGTAGAACTCGACGAGGAAATGGAGGAAGAACTGAACGAAGAGCTCGAAGAGGAGGCAAAGGACGAAGAATTCGAAGAGGAAGTTGAAGATGAGGATGAGGATGAGGATGAGGATGAAGAGGAAGAAGAAGAGGAGGAGGAAGAAGAGGATGTGGATATCTCCGGAGACTGTACCGTTCGACTTGTAGAGACAGGTCCTCAAAAACTGATGCTTGTAAAGACCATCAAAGAATGGTTGAGATGCGATTTAAAAGAAGCGAAAGACTTCGTAGACAGTGCTCCGGTTGATCTCATTTCGGATATCAACGATGAAGCGGCCGAAGCCTTTGCAGAAGCACTTCGTGAGATAGGTGCTACCATAGAAATCACTAAATAAAGGAGGGCTGTATGGAATATATCAATTGTAGAGTCGACACGCAACCGATGGCGGACGAACTGCATTCTGTCAGCCGTCACGTTACCGGCACGACGACCGCAGTAGTGGCGATGCAGGCCGCTGTTATTCAAGCGGATAAAGAAGCAGCCGAACGGGTTTGTAACGATGTGAACCGTGGTTTCCACGCGCTGATGAGTTCTACCCTCTCGCAGAAGATTGCAAACCTGCAGAGCGAAGTGGACTCGTATCTGATGCGTCTGAATCAGCAGACGAAGCAGTTGCTGAATATCAAACGTCAGATGGAGCGCGATTATATGCGTACAGCACAGCGTTACACAAAGACCTTCAACTCGCTTAACAAAGAGTTGCGTCAACGCGTACAGGAGTTAGATCAACCTATCTTCCGTTTTGCCACAACCGAAGTGGAGACGACCCACAACCGTATGACCTCGCTGACCGCCACGGTTCCGGTAGGCCAGACAGAGAGCGTAACCGATGCACAACGGATCCTGACTTCGAATGTGAAGTATCACGGTATTCAGGTGTTAGAGGCTGCGAAATCGTTTGTCGCGAGTATGGAGGACCAGAAAGCCCTCACGAATCGTATTCTGCTCGCAAATCAGAAAGCCGAATCGAAAGTGCTGTATATGCCGGTAGTGATCTCGGAGCGCTGCTTTGAGCAGGGTTCGTCTTCTCTGATCACCAGTTGCGACGCCTTACTTTCCGCGCAGAACACGTCTTCCGTTCGCGGCGAGTTGATGCAAGTAGCGAGCACGATGCCTTGGCATGAGTCGGCGGCGGACGAGAAAGTGACGAATGAATTAGTTCGCCTCATGGCAGAGTCCGATGCGCCGGAACGTATCAAACGGACCATCCAGAAGCTCATGGAGAAAGCCCCGCAGTATCAAACCCTTTAAATGCACAGCTATGAGTTATACACGAACCTATAGAAAAACGATCCGAATCCCCTACTCGGGAAGCGTTTCGTACTCCTACGGTCCTTCTCAAAGCGGAGGTAGCGGTACAGCGTATTATAGCGGTACAGCCGTAGAAGAAGTGGAAGTGGATATCGAAGTGGATACCGTTCCTTTCGACCATAGTGTAGCGACCTGTAACAACCATGTAGATGCTCTTACGGGCAGCGTGGTAGCGACGCAAGCCGCACAGGTAAAGAGTATCAAAGAGAAGGCGAAGAAAGTAGGAGACACGGTAGTCAACGGCTTCTTTGAAGTCATCCGATTCGAGATCAGCAACCAGATTGTTGAGCTCCAGAAGACCGTAGATGCCCTACTGCTCGACATGCGTGAGTCGCAAAAGAAACTGCTGGCTCTCAAAGCGCAGATGGAGAAAGACTACCATCGTAAATCCGAGCAGTACGCCAATATCTTCAATGATCTGAATAAGGAATTGGACAACCGCGTACACGCGCTGGATCAGCCGGTGTTTGTGACGGCAGCGAATATGTATGCCGCAGAGGACCGCTTCATGGAGAGCGACATGCTCAATATCGTGGCGTTAGCCGGTAAAGAGAACGCTATTCTCGATGCCCAGATCGGTACTGCAATTGCGAAGACCCATGCCCGTCAGGCACTCAACGAAGCCAATACCTTCCTTTCGAAGAAACTGGCAACGGAGATCACGTTGAATCATTGTAAGTTAAACGACAATAACGAGCGGACGTATTATACGCCTGTATGTTACGCATCTCTGACCAATGAGCACAACGTACAGGACGAGCATGTATATATCAACGATATGCTGCCGCAAGAGCGAAAGAGCCAACTGGCGGACAAAGCCGGTGCAGCCAACATACCGGACATGAGTGCGGAGGAGAAAGAGAACGTAGATGCATACTTCCAGAGCATGCTTAACGAGACCAATCCGACCGACGAACATGCCATGCGCGTTAAGAAACTGATTGCTAAACTTTATTCCCTTTAATGCATTATGAAAAAACTAAAAGAAACACATATCAACGAAACCAATATTCTGCTGGACGGCAGTCTCGTTAAAGGAGGTATCCTCCCCAGTAAAATCTCGGAACTCACGCGTATCGTGACCGTACAAGGCGACAGCGTGATCGAAGGTCCGCTATACGCTGCTCAGTTGGAGATTCAAAACGGCGAAGCGCATTTCCAGGGTGCCGTATTCACGCAACGTGAGTTACACGTCAACAGCGACGCGAAAGGCGTCATCGACTTCCAGAAATGCGTAGCATCGTCTTCGTCGGTGGTATCGCGGGCGCGTAAGTGCGATGTGTCGTTCCATTCGGATATCAATGCCAAGAGTGTATCACTCGTGAACGCTTTCATAGCCGGCAGTATCTATGCGGATGAGATCACGTTAGAGAACTGCGTCGTGATTGGTGGTATCTTCGCTACGCAATCTGTCGACCTGAATAACTGTATCATCGGTACCTTCAATGCACCGAGTATCCATGTAGAGGGCACGATACAGATGTTGCTGCCTACAGCCTTCTCTGTAGAGAAGATTCATTTCGTACCGGGCACGAAGATGTACAACCTCAGTCTGGCGGATCTGGGCGCACTCTATCGCGGTTTACCTCAATCCGGCGAATCGGGACGTATCGAGATGAACCTCGATGTGGATGCTATCCGCACGACCCTCACCGACGAGCATATCCAAAAGACGCTGTACAGCTATACCGTAGTAGGTAAAGTGCTGGCAGCCGACCTGGTGGATTACGATAAGTTCCAGAACCATTTCCTGCTCACCGCAGCAGCCCTTGGTCCGCAACTGCTCCGTACCTATGACTTCGGCACAGACGCAGACGGCAAAGCCAAACAGTTGACTTTCGATGAGATCCGTGCGTTCTTCTTTGACCTCCTTTCGGGCAAGATCGAAGCACAAGAGATGACAGGTACCTTTAATATCTCGGACTTCACTCGTTAAACGACCTTCGAGTCCGAAAGGATCCATTCAAGGCGGGACGCAAGTCTCGCCTTTTTCGTACACCATAGAGCATACACAAAAAGACTGCCATTTTGTCAGTATGGTATACATTGGCGCATTGTTTGTAGGTTGTTGGGTGACCAGTGCTCTTGGGCACGGGGACAATTAGGTATTATTAACTAAACAACATACAACTATGAATCAGAACAGTAACAACGAAAACCTCAACAAATTCGCGATAAACCTCTGCGAGAAGGCGCGCGAAGGTAAACTGGACCCCGTCATCGGTCGTGATGACGAGATTCGGCGTGTATTACAGATCTTATCCAGACGAACGAAGAACAACCCGATTCTAATTGGTGAGCCGGGTGTAGGTAAGACGGCAATTGCGGAGGGTCTGGCGCATCGTATCATGCGTGGCGATGTACCGGAGAACCTAAAGAAGAAACAGATTTACTCGCTCGATATGGGTGCCCTTATTGCGGGTGCGAAATATCAAGGTGAGTTCGAGGAACGTCTGAAAGGCGTAGTGAACGAAGTGGTAGCATCGGCCGGAGAGATCATTCTCTTTATCGATGAGATCCATACCTTGGTAGGAGCCGGTAAGAGTAACGGCGCAATGGATGCGGCTAATATCCTGAAGCCGGCGCTGGCACGTGGCGACCTGCGTGCAATCGGCGCGACGACACTGGATGAATATCAAAAATATTTCGAGACCGATAAGGCCTTGGAGCGTCGATTCCAGAAAGTGATGGTGGATGAGCCGGATGAGGCTGCTACGATCTCTATTCTGCGTGGACTGAAAGAACGCTACGAGACCCATCATAAGGTGCGTATCAAAGACGACGCGATCATAGCAGCCGTGACGCTGAGTGCACGGTACATCACGGATCGTTTCCTGCCGGATAAAGCGATTGACCTGGTGGATGAAGCTGCAGCCAAACTGCGTTTGGAAGTGGACTCCAAACCGGAAGAGATCGATACGCTGGACCGTCAGATCAAACAACTGGAGATTGAACGCGAGGCGATCAAGCGAGACAAGGACGAGGCGAAGTTAAAAGCCATTGAGGAGCAACTCAAAGTCCTCAAGAATCAGAGCGAAGAACTCAATGCACGTTGGAACAAGGAGAAGGGCTATGTAGCCACTATCCAGAACGAGAAAGCACGTATCGAGACCTTAAAACGTCAAGCCGAAGTAGCAGAACGCGAAAGCGACTACGGCAAAGTGGCGGAGATTCGGTACAGTCAGATCCCTGCCGCAGAAGCGAATATCAAAGCGGCACAGGATTCCTTGCATGCCATCAGCAACGAAGCCCTCATCAAAGAGGAAGTCGATGAAGACGACATCGCAGAGGTTGTAGCACGCTGGACGGGTATTCCTGTAGCGAAGATGATGCAGAGCGAGCGCGATAAGTTACTACACCTCGAAGAGGAGTTGCACAAGCGCGTTATCGGTCAGAACGAGGCTATTGCAGCCGTGAGTGACGCTATTCGCAGGAGTCGTGCCGGTTTGCAAGACCCGAAACGACCTATTGGTAGTTTCATTTTCTTAGGTACGACGGGTGTCGGTAAGACGGAGTTGGCTAAGGCTTTGGCGGACTATCTCTTCGACGACGAGAACATGATGACGCGTATCGATATGAGTGAGTATCAAGAGAAGTTCTCGGCCACCCGACTCATCGGTGCTCCTCCGGGATACGTAGGATACGATGAGGGCGGTCAGTTAACCGAAGCTATCCGTAGAAAACCCTACTCTGTCGTGCTGTTCGATGAGATCGAAAAAGCGCACCCGGATGTATTCAACGTGCTGCTGCAAGTGCTGGACGACGGTCGTCTGACGGATAACAAAGGTCGAGTTGTGAACTTCAAGAACACTCTGATTATCATGACCTCTAACCTGACGGAAGAGCAATTGCGCGCACAAGTTCGGCCGGAGTTCATCAACCGTATTGACGAGATCATCCACTTCAGCGAGTTGACGGAAGACGACATCAAAGCGGTAGTTGGTTTGCAGATCGGTCGCATCCATAAGATGCTGGAGAGCGAAGGCTTTGACTTACGTGTTACCGACGATGCGATTAGCTATATCGCCCGCGAAGGTTACGATCCTCAATTCGGTGCACGACCCGTTAAACGAGCGCTGCAACGCTTGGTATTGAACGAACTAAGTAAGCAGATCATTGCCGGTAAGGTAGATCAAGCCAAACCGATCATCGTGGAACTCAAAGACGGGGAGTTGCAGTTTAGGAATTAGAGTTTAGAGATTAGAGTTTAGAGAAAAAAAGCGTCCTTGCGGGCGCTTTTTTATTAGATATCGGCGAGGTCGCCGTTGATAAACTGGTCGTAGGACGGCATGTCTATCAAACCATGCCCGGAGAGGCAGAAAAGGATCACTTTCTCTTCTCCGGTTTCTTTGCATTTATTGGCTTCACGGATTGTAGCGGCGATAGCGTGACAACTCTCAGGCGCGGGGATGATACCTTCGGTGCGGGCAAAGAGCAAACCGGCATTAAAAGACTCTAACTGTGGGATATCTACGCCGTGCATGTAACCGTCTTTGACGAGTTGGCTGACGATGGTGCCGGCACCATGATAACGCAAACCTCCGGCATGGATATTCGCCGGTTTGAAGTCATGTCCCAAGGTAAACATCGGCAACAGGGGTGTATATCCGGCCGCATCTCCGAAGTCATAGCGAAACTCACCTTTTGTGAGCTTCGGGCAACTGGTTGGTTCAGCCGCGATGAACTCGGTCTTCTTACCATCGATGAGGTTATGACGCAAGAAGGGGAAAGCGAGTCCGCCGAAGTTACTACCGCCACCAAAACAAGCGATGATCGTATCGGGATATTCGCCGGCTTTCTCCATCTGTTTCTCGGCTTCAAGACCAATAATGGTCTGATGGAGCGAGACATGGTTGAGCACCGATCCCAGGGTATATTTGCAGTTGGGAGTAGTGGTAGCCAGTTCGACAGCCTCGGAGATAGCCGTTCCTAATGAACCGGGATGATGGGGATCGCGCGTGATGATATCTTTTCCGGCACGAGTACTCATGGATGGCGAGCCTTCAACGGTCGCGCCAAAGGTACGCATGATACTGCTGCGATAGGGTTTCTGCTGCATGGTTATCTTAACCTGATACACGGCACATTCGAGTCCGAAGGTCTTCGCCGCATAACTCAACGCCGCACCCCACTGACCGGCACCGGTCTCGGTGGTAACGTTGGTCGTACCCTCCTGCTTGCAGTAATAGCATTGGGGTATAGCCGAGTTCACCTTGTGCGAGCCAAGCGGGTTGACACTCTCGTTTTTGAAATAGATATGCGCGGGTGTACCCAATGCCTCTTCCAAGGCGTACGCGCGCACTAAAGGTGTGGAACGATAATAGCGGTAGCGCTCCTGTACTTCTTCGGGGATATCTATCCATGCGTGCTCCTGGTCCAACTCTTGCTTTGCGCACTCTTTCGCAAAGATATGGGACAGTTCCTCTACGGTCAGAGGTTCTTTTGTAGCCGGGTTGAGAGGCAGAAGGGGCTTATTGGGCATATCTGCCGCGATATTATACCACTGACGAGGCAGTTCACTCTCGTCCAACATAAAACGTTTTTGCTTGCTCATATTCTCATTCGTTTCATTTAAATCGGGCACAAAAGTAGTATAATTATTGCATATATGCAAAAAAAAATGCGAAAAAATGCAGAAAAATTTTGCCATGTCAAAAAATTGTTGTACTTTTGCAGCCGCTTTTGAAAAAAGGCATTATTTTTTTGTGGTCGATCGCATCGAGTCGATAGCATCGACACGCAGATAGAAAGTAAAATTTTATACGGAAAGGCTTGAAAAAGAGTTTCAAAAATCTTTATCGTGCGCGAGCTAAGAAAAAGATTTTAAAAGAAACCGCCGCACCGCCATCACCATTTTAAAACAATCGTCAATGTACGCAATTGTAGAAATGAAGGGCCAGCAGTTTAAGGTAGAAGCTGGCAAGAAACTGTTCATCAATCGTATGAACGAGCTCGAGAAAGGCGCAACCGTTGAGTTTGAGAACGTGCTGCTGCTCGACAACGAGGGTAAAGTAAAAGTAGGTGCTCCTTATGTTAAGGGCGCAAAAGTAGTTTGCGAAGTGCTCGACAACGAGTGCCGCGGTGAGAAAGTTCTTGTATTCCACAAGAAACGTCGCAAAGGTTATCGCAAGCTGAATGGTCATCGTCAAGATTTGACCAACGTAGTAGTTAAAGAAATTGTTATTGCTTAAAAGAAAGGACAACTAGAGTATGGCACACAAGAAAGGTGTCGGTAGTTCTAAGAACGGCCGTGAATCAGAAAGTAAACGTCTTGGCGTGAAGATCTTTGGTGGTCAATTCGCAAAGGCAGGTAACATCATCGTACGTCAACGTGGTACGGTTCACAACCCGGGTGAAAACATGGGTATGGGTAGCGACCACACGCTGTATGCGCTCTGCGACGGTATCGTAACCTTCCGCAAGAAACGCGACAACAAATCGTACGTTAGTATCCAACCGGCAGAGGCGTAAACATGTTAACATTAAAACAGATTTACGACGACAAGGCGAAAGTCATTGCCGGGTTAAACAAGAAGCACTTCTCAGGCGCCCAAGAGGCAATCGACGAAGTGCTTCGTCTTGATGGAGAGCGTAAGGCCGCGCAGCAGGAGAAAGATGCTGCAGCTGCGCAGATGAACCAGATCAGCAAGTCCATCGGTATGCTGATGGCCAAAGGTCAACGCGAAGAGGCAGAAGCCGCTAAAGCGCAGACCGGTGCATTGAAAGCAAAGATCGCGGAGTACGACGAGAAGATGGCAGCAGCCGAAGAGGCTCAGACCAAACTGCTGTTGACCATCCCGAACGTACCCTACGACATCGTACCAGAAGGTGCTGCTGCGGAGGATAACCTGGTTGTCAAATCGAACGTACCCCACCATGGTGGCGACACCGTAGGTACTTGGGTAGGCGAGGTGAACAACGACGAAGCCAAACTGCCGCACTGGGAGTTGGCAAAGAAGTACAACCTCATCGATTTCGACCTGGGCGTAAAGATCTCGGGTGCAGGTTTCCCGGTCTATATCGGTCAAGGTGCACGTTTACAACGTGCTCTGATCAATTTCTTCCTTACGGAAGCCAATAAAGCCGGATATACGGAGATTATGCCGCCGACGGTAGTGAACGCCGCTTCGGGTTACGGAACGGGCCAGTTGCCGGATAAAGAGGGTCAGATGTACCACTGTGAGGTGGATGATCTCTATCTGATTCCGACGGCTGAGGTGCCGGTGACCAACCTCTATCGCGACGTCATTTTGGACGAGGCTCAACTGCCGATCAAGAACTGCGCATACACGGAGTGTTTCCGTCGCGAGGCGGGTTCGTACGGCAAGGATGTACGCGGTCTGAACCGTCTGCATGAGTTCTCTAAGATCGAGATTGTACGCATCGATACACCGGAGCACTCCGATGCTTCGCATAAAGAGATGCTGGAGCACGTAGAAGGTCTGCTTCAGAAACTGGAGTTGCCGTATCGTATTCTTCGTCTGAGCGGCGGCGATATGAGCTTCACAGCCGCTCTCTGCTATGACTTCGAGGTGTATAGCGAGGCGCAACACCGCTGGTTGGAAGTATCGAGCACGAGTAATTTCGACACCTACCAGGCGAATCGTCTGAAATGCCGTTATCGCCGTGCGGAGGATAAGAAAGTAGCACTCTGCCATACGCTCAACGGATCGGCACTCGCCCTCCCGCGTATCGTAGCTGCGTTGTTAGAGAACAACCAATGCGAAGAAGGTATTCGTATTCCGAAAGCATTGCAGCCGTTCTTTGGCGACGACATGATTCGATAATTTGAGATTTTCGATTTCAAATTTCAGATTTTCACAAAATTTTGGCATACACTCTTGTGTATGTCAATTTTTTTTAATATCTTTGCAGCCGAAATGTGAATTTATAAAAATGGGAACGATCATTTTATACAGTATCCTCTTGGTTTTGGTCATTTTTGCGGGCCTATGGTTTATCCAGCACTCGCAGTTTCGCAACGAGGAACGCAAGCGTCAGTTTGAGTTGAAACGCGAGAGTCAGAAGTCCGTTTCTCCAATCCGTCTGCGTGCCTACGAGCGGTTGACGCTGTTGTTGGAGCGCACCAAGCCGGAGCATATGATCATTGAGTTGCAGCAGAAAGAGCCGGAGGCGTTGACGACCTGGTCTGTGCCGCAGTTGCAGCAATATTTACTGCGGACTATCCGTGCGGAGTTTGATCACAACCAGAGTCAGCAGGTTTATGTAAGTGCTGAAGTATGGGATGCCATCATCAGTGCGCGTGACCAGATGGCTTCGTTCTGCATTGCTATCGTAGCGCAGTTGCCGAAAGAAGCTACAGCGCAGACCTATGCGACAACCCTATTAACCGCCTATATGAGCAACGGACTCACGCCAACGGATAAAGCGCTGGCGATGCTGAAAGACGAAGCGAAAACGCTGATGTAGGATGGTTTATCGGTTTTGGGTTATAGTAGCGGTGATGATGCTTAGCATCGCATGTTGGGCGAATGACTCAACCGATGTTGCTAAGCCTGCTGTCGCAAAGAAGCAGATCTACGGAGGTACGCAAGTCAAGTTGGATGTCCTATCGCCGATCATAACGGTAGCCACCAACAAAGGGAGACTGCAGCACTACGAGATCGGCGTGAACGTACGATTGGCTCAACGCTTCTACCCTACTTTGGAACTCGGTTATGCGGGTGGTACAAAGAGTCAAAAAGACACCTTGACATATCAGGGGCACGGAGGTTTTTTTCGCGTAGGATGCGATATCAATCCGCTGAAGAAACATCCAGACAGCCCGCACGCTTTGTTAATAGGAGTTCGCTTAGGTGCGGCCGTGCAAGAGTATACGCAGGACGCGGTGCGCGAAGAGACCATGACGACTGTGGTGCGCAACACCGACTTTATGATGCATCGGAGTGGCGTACAAGGAGATTGCTGGGGAGAGATCGTGCTGGGATGTCAGGTGGAGATCGCGAAAGTAAAAAACACCTCGTTTTATATGGGTTGGATGGGACGATTCAAATGTCTCTTCACCCGCCAACTGGACGGCTATGCAGCCACCGAGATGAGAGCCATTTACATCCCCGGGTTCGGCAACCGCGATAACATCGGTTGGGGAGCCAACTACTATTTGGGATGGAGGTTTTAGACTTAGGATATAGGATTTAAGATTTATATAAAATTTCATTACTATGAACAAGACACAACTTTTGAATCGTGCGGCGAACAACATTCGTATCTTAGCCGCAGCAGCAGTAGAGAAAGCAAAGAGTGGTCACCCGGGCGGAGCTATGGGTGGTGCTGACTTCATCAACGTGCTCTTCAGTGAGTTTTTGGAGTACGATCCGGAGAATCCGGGTTGGGAAGCAAGAGACCGTTTCTTCTTGGATCCGGGTCACATGGCTCCGATGCTGTACAGTCAGCTCTGCCTGGCCGGTAAGTTCACGCTGGAAGACCTTCAGAACCTCCGTCAATGGGGTTCGGTTACACCGGGTCACCCGGAGCGTGAGATCGAGCGTATGATTGAGAACACGTCCGGTCCACTTGGTCAGGGTCACGTCTTCGGTGTAGGTGCTGCGATTGCTGCGAAGTGGTTTAATGCCCGCTACGGTGAGATTCATAACCCGACGATCTATGCCTTCATCTCGGATGGAGGTGTACAGGAGGAGATCTCTCAGGGTGCAGGTCGTTTGGCCGGTCACTTAGGATTGGATAACCTGATTATGTTCTATGACTCGAACACGATTCAGCTCTCCACAGAGTGTAGCGAAGTGACCTCCGAAGATGTGGCAGCCAAATACAAAGCATGGGGCTGGTACGTACAGGAGATCCCGGGTAACGATCCTGATGCAATTCGTGAGGCTATTATTCGCGCGAAAGCCGAGAAAGAGCGTCCATCGCTCATTATTGGTCATACCATCATGGGTAAAGGTTGTGTTACGGCAGAAGGTGCGAACTGGGAAGGCAAGTGCTCGACGCACGGTACCCCGCTTAGCAAGGCCGGTGCTTCGTTCGAGAAGACGATCGAGAACCTCGGTGGTGATCCTCAGAACCCGTTCGTTATCTTCCCGGAGGTAGCCAAATTGTATGAGGATCGCGCTATTGAGTTGCGTGAGATCGCCAATAAGAAATATGCGGCTTATCACGAATGGAAAGAAAAGAACCCGCTGGCAGCGAACGAGTACGAGACCTTCATGTCGGGTGAAGTTCCTTGTATCGACTGGAGTCTGATTGAGCAGAAAGCCGGCGATGCAACGCGTAACGCCAGCGGTAAGGTGCTGAGTTTCCTGGCAGAGAACGTCGGTAATATGATTGTCAGCTCGGCAGACTTGAGCAACTCCGATAAGACGGACGGCTTCTTGAAGAAGACCCATGCACTGAAGAAAGGTGACTTCAGCGGTCAGTTCCTGCAAGCCGGTGTTTCCGAGCTCACGATGGCGTGCGTCATGATCGGTATGGCGCTTCACGGCGGTATTATCCCTGCCTGCGGTACGTTCTTTGTCTTCTCCGACTACATGAAACCCGCGGTTCGTATGGCGGCGCTCATGGAACTGCCGGTGAAATTCATCTGGAGCCATGACGCCTTCCGTGTCGGCGAAGATGGTCCGACCCACGAACCCGTAGAGCAAGAAGCACAGATCCGTCTCATGGAAAAACTGCATAACCATCATGGCAAACCGTCGATGCTGGTTCTGCGTCCGGCTGACGCCGAGGAGACCACACTCGCATGGCGTGCAGCCATCGAGAACACCGAGACTCCGTCTGCGCTCATTTTGAGTCGTCAGGACATCGCTCCGGTGCCCAATGTGAATCTCGAAGGTTTCCGCAGGGGTGCATATATCGTCAGCAAAGATGAGAACCCGCAGGTTGTATTGTTGGCTTCAGGATCGGAAGTAGCGACCTTGTTGGCCGGTGCAGAATTGCTGCGCAAAGAAGGTATCCGCCTGCAGATTGTCAGCGTTCCGAGCGAAGGACGTTTCCGTGAGCAAGACCAGAAATATCAGGACGAAGTGCTGCCGAAGGGTGTGAAACGCTTTGGTATGACGGCAGGTCTGCCTTGCACACTCCAGGGGCTGGTTGGTGACAACGGTGCTATCTGGGGTCTCGAGAGCTTCGGTTTCTCCGCTCCGTATAAGATTCTGGACGAGAAACTCGGCTTCACCGCCCAGAACGTTTATGAGCAAGTAAAGAAACTTCTCTGACCGCTTCGCTGAAGGAGTAATATTCCTTATTCTTTAATCATTAAAATGGACGATAATTTTGCCATACAACTGTTTGAAGGAAAGCGTGTCCGCATCGTCTGGGATGCCGAGCAAGAAAAGTACTATTTCTCTATTGTGGATATAGTACAGGTATTGACGGATAGTGCCGATGCAACTGCCTATTGGCGCAAGTTAAAGCAACGGCTTAAAGCTGAAGGAAATGAAACCGTGACAAATTGTCACGCTTTGAAATTACCCGCCGCCGATGGTAAGAAACGCTTGACGGACATGGCTGATTTACAAGGTATTTTCCGTCTCATTCAGTCTGTTCCATCCAAGAAAGCCGAGCCTGTCAAACAGTGGTTGGCAAAATTAGGCAAGCAGCGCATAGACCAGATGATTGATCCGGAGCTGACCTTTCAAATGGCGGTGGAGGACTATCGCCGCCAAGGTTATTCCGACAAATGGATTAACGAAAGGATGCGCTCCATAGAGATGCGTAAAGAGTTGACGGACGAATGGCATCGTGCAGGTATTACAGAGCAGAAGGATTTTGCGATTCTCACAAATGTCCTCACACAGGCTTGGAGCGGGATGACCACCGGTGAATACAAGCGCCACAAAGGTCTTACCAAAGAGAACCTGCGTGACAGTATGACGAATGTAGAGCTGGCGCTAAACACGCTTGCCGAAGTGACTGCAACGGAAATATCCCGCCAGCGCAATCCGAAAGAAATGGCGCAGAGTCGCCAGACTGCCAAAGAAGGTGGCGAAGTTGCTCGCAATGCCCGCGCAGACATTGAGAGTCGTTTAGGTCATTCCGTCATTTCATCCGAACGCGCTTCGGACCACATCCGTCCGATAGAAGAAGGCAAAGCAGAAGAATTACCGTTCGAAGACAAAGAGAATAAATGAAGACCAATAGGCAATAAGAAATCGTCCCTCTCCGAGCACTGCTTCCGAGCACTCTGGGAAAGGAGAAAGAGAAAGACAAATATAGAAATATAGAGAAACAAACAAAAATCAGTGATGCCCAATAACGACAAAATAGAGCGGCTTCATTCGTTAGCACAAACGGATTCCGGCTATGCGCAACTTGTGTCACAAATATCTAATTTGTGGAACGATGCACGCACGCAGGCTATCTCTGCGGTCAACACCTCGCTTTTGGCTGCAAGTTGGCATACCGGTGAATATATCGTGGAGTTCGAGCAAAAAGGCAAACTGAAAGCGGAATACGGCAAGCAACTGCTAACCAATTTATCTAAAGACCTTACCGTGCGCCTCGGGAAAGGCTATTCGAGGTCTAACCTCTTCAATATGAGATTGTTCTACACGCATTTCCCAAAAATCCAGACAGTGTCTGGAAAATTGAGCTGGAGTCACTATCTGGAATTGCTGAAATGCGATGATGAGTTGGAGATGCAGTTTTATATGACCCAAGCAGTGCAGGAGAATTGGTCTGTTCGTGGATTGAAACGTCAAATCAGCAGTGGTTTGTTCCAGAGGTTGGCATTGAGTACTGACAAAGAGGGTGTTCTCGCCTTAGCGCAGCAAGGATACCAAGTTGCCAAGCCGTCCGACCTTATTCACGATCCGTTTGTTCTGGAGTTTGCAGGTCTTCCTGTGCAGAAACGGTATAAAGAGAGCGAGTTAGAAACAGCTCTGAAAAAGCACATGGAGACATTCTTGTTGGAACTCGGACGTGGATTCGCGTTCATTGGACGACAATATGTCATTCCCATCGGAAGTCGCCGTTTCAAAGTGGATTTGGTGTTTTATCACACAATACTGAAATGTCATGTACTCATTGACCTCAAGCGTGCTGAAATCAAGCACCAAGACATCGGGCAGATGAACATGTATCTTAATTATTTCAAAACTGAAATATGCCAACCGGATGATAACCCACCTATTGGCATAGTGCTTGGGGCAAAGAAAGATGAGTTGCTGATGGAATATGCCTTAGCGGGTATTGACAATAACTTATTTGCAACGCGTTACCAGTTGTATTTACCGAACAAAGCAGAGTTGCAAGAGCAATTGAACCAACTGATGGCAAAATAAAACAATCGTCCCCTCTCCGAGACATAAAAGATGGAGAAAGACAAATATAGAAACAAAGAAATATAGAGAAACAAAAACTGCCTATGGCATAAAACAACAGACAAACAACATACATAAATAAACATTTGCTTTATTAAGGAGCTATTCATTCTTCCACAATTTGAATCACTTTCCGAAATATAGCGAATGTTCACACCGTAAGTGTGGACTTTCTGCATGTATTGGAAGTGATGGGAGTGGAAGCCCGAATAGCCCAATATGATAAAAGCGAAAGTTCGCACTTTTTGTTATGTTGTACTTATATACATAAGGTATATTAACCACTAATTATAATTGCTTATGAAAAGAAAAACATTCCTCATTTCTTTGCTATTCGTTGCGATAGCAGCGATGGCAGAAACGGCGCTAATCATCCAGCCGTTAAATGGCAATGAGCAAGCAAACGCACTTGCGCAAATCGGCTACGTGAAAGTTACGCCGGATTCGCTCTTTGTGTTCTCGCATGGCGATTTCTTGCTTTCAAAGGCAGCAATCAAAGACATCCGTCATATTCGTTATGGCGAACCCAATGAGTCAACTGGCATTGAAGATGTGCAAAGTGCCACAACTTGCCGCGTTTATCCGAATCCGACACAAGACAGACTCGTGATTGAAAATGCAGAAGGCGAAAAGGTGTATATCTTTGACATCAATGGACGCTTGCTGCAAACCGCAAACCTGCAAGATGGGAATGCGACACTCAATGTAAGTCCTCTGCCACAAGGCGAGTACTTGCTTCTTTTGAACACTCAAACAATTAAATTTATAAAACAATGAAAAAGTTCTTTTTATCTTTAGCCGTTTTAGTAATGGCACTCTGTGCAAACGCACAAACAAATCAGTACTTCTGGTACAATGGTAATTTGATGATGGGCAATCCGATTGCTCAAATCGATAGTGTTACATTTGGTGAAGGCGAACCTGCTGACACCTTGCATATCCTCCTTCCGCGCACAATTATCAAAGAGGTGCATGACACCGTGTATATCACAGTTCATGACACAGTATGCCCGACTGATGTTCCGGAAGGAGCTCTCGCTGGTGAATTCTCCGTTAGCGCGACAAAGAAAGTGCGTTTTTCAAAAGGGAACTTGCAGTATAATGCAGCACTTGGAACCCATCTGTGCGCAGATGGAACAACAAAACAAGGTACATGGCGTTTTGCGGAACACCAGTGGGATACAATAGGCATGACCCAATGTGATAAATCAGCGACATACAATGCATGGATTTCTGCGTACTCATGGGGTACGAGTGGTTGGAATAGCGGAGCTAATAAATATCAACCATGGGATTACTCCGCTAATAGACCATCCGACTTTTTCGTTGGCGGTAATCAAAATAACGATTTGATAGAAGATTATGCATATGCTGATTGGGGAGTATACAATGCAATTGTTAATGGTGGGAATGAACCAAATTCTTGGCGAACTCTAACAAAAGAAGAGTGGGAATATGTATTAAAGCAAAGAACCAATTATCAGCAATTGTGCTCGTATGCAGATGTGGATGGGATAGAAGGAATGATTCTACTTCCAGATGATTTTGTAATGCCAGATGGTATAAATTTCACACCATCTCCTAAGCCATCGCAAAATCACTATTCTATATCAGAATGGTTGCTAATGGAAAATAATGGGGCTGTGTTTTTACCTAACGAATCTGGATACATAACAGATCTTTTAATGCAAGGACAACCATTTGCGTGTCAACTACAGACTAATACGTATTGGAGTGCTACTCATCTTGACGGATATCGTTCATCATCTATATTCTTACCAGATTTGGAGGTATGGAACCATAGATATAGATGTGATAGCGGACAAGTTCGTCTCGTGCAAGATATAAAATAAACAAGCATTAATTTTGAAATGGAGTATGCCGATAACCGAATATTAAAGTGGAGGTAAGAAGATAAATAGAATAATATGGAAACACAAGTGTTTTATCCTTCTGGACAATTTTTTGAAGTAAGAAACTTTAATGACGACGAGCATTTAGTCGCAACTGCCTATTTGGGAATGAAAATCTGTCAAGGTTATGGAATAATTGTGAATAATAAAACATATCTATATCCAAACTTAGCGGATTTTTTGGCAGATATGAATAGAATCAATAACATTGGGGACTTATATGATTACTTCATACCAGCTTTGACTGCTATAAATGCTCATAAATCTTATTGTATGCATATCGACAAAAATACAATGAAGATTTCAAGAAACACTAAACAATAATATCATAATAATATGGAAACTAACAAAAAACAATTGCTCACGAGCAAGAAAGATGATGATGGTCGTGAAATAATCACTGAACCTTATCGTCATGACGAAGATGGCAAAGAGCGTCTGGATGATTAACATATAATCTCTGGTTGGCCCACATCTTTCACACTAAAGGCGGGATAATTAATACTATCGTGCCGATGCAAAAAGCAAATAGCCGTAACACAACAAACTGCGGCTATTTTTATGTCCGAGACCTTTCAACTACTTTCCAAGATCGTTCCAAATAGCAGACCTTACGCTGACCTTGCGCAGAGGTTAGAGAGATGTTGGAACAATGTCCAAATCTTAACAGTCGTACATTTTTCGGGATGAAAATGGGCGATTATGAACAGGTAAAAACCTCGACTTGCCCCCGAGATGAGTCCGAGATTACCCTTACTTGCCCTCGATAACATGTTTATAATATGCTGAAAATAAAAGGCTTACAAAAATAGTTCAAATAAGCATATAACATCTAAATCTTAATAATCGGCAATTATGCAAAGTGTGCTTAAAGAGTGCGCAATGTCAGCGTTAATAACTATTCATATTTGAGTACTTAACAATTAAAAATTCATTAATTACTCATATTTTGGTACTTAAATTTGCATATATCAGATATTTTTTGTACCTTTGCACCGAAATTCAATTGTATATCGTGAATCTGTAAATCGTAAATGATATGATAGAGGCATTTGAGACTCCGGCATCTGTTGCCCGGGCGGTTGCCGAGCGAGCCAAACAACGCAGAACGGCTATGCGCCTTACGCAGGCGGAATTGGCACAAAAGGCAGGTCTTTCCTTGTCTGCTTACCGGCGTTTTGAGCAAAGTGGACAGATTGCTTTTACCTCCCTGCTGCAAGTGGCATTTGCTTTGGATTGCATGAGTGATTTCAATGCCCTTTTTGCCGGTACGTCTTGGGCTACGATGGATGATATGCTCAAGCAGGCAAAACCCGCTAAACGCGTTCGCCATGATTGATGTTCAGCAAATAGAAGTGTGGATGCACGGCCGTCAGGTAGGTCGCTTGGCGCTCACACCGCAAAGACCGCAGACTTGTGCGTTTGAATATACGGCGGAGTGGCTGCAAGACGGATTTAGTATCTCGCCTTTTGAGTTACCGCTCACACCCGGTTTGAAGATTGCACCTTACAAACCTTTCGACGGACATTTCGGCGTTTTCTCCGATAGCCTTCCGGACGGCTGGGGACAAATCATTCTCCATCGTCATTTGGCGCAGCAAGGTATTAACAGCTTGTCGCTCAATCCGCTTCAACAGTTATGTCTTGTAGGCGGTAATGGTCGTGGCGCTTTGGAGTATCGCCCTGACGAAAGTATTCAGCATACGCAGGAATACATGACCTTGGCGCAAATAGCTGCGGAGTCGTTTGCCATTCTCGAAGATGACAACTATGCCGGCAAGCATATAGCAGAACTGGTTCAACGCGGTGGTTCGCCGGGTGGCGCGCGACCCAAGATATTCTTGAAACAAGGGGAAGACGAGTGGCTCATCAAATTCCGTGCAAAAAATGATAAGAAATCCATCGGACGGGAAGAATACCGCTACTCGCAATTAGCGAAACAATGCGGCATAGAGATGCCGGAAACAAAACTGTTTGAAGATCAATGGTTTGGCGTCAAGCGTTTTGACAGAGTGGATGGTCGCAGGCTGCATGTGGTTAGTGCGTCAGGGCTGTTGCAGGCTGACTACCAGATTCCGAGTATCGACTATTTCCATCTGTTTAGCATATCTGCACGCCTTTCCCATTCGATGGCAGAGTTGTGGAAGATTTATCGGTTAATGTGTTTCAATGTGTTAATTGGAAATCGCGATGACCATGCTAAGAATTTCTCCTTTATCTACGATAATGAATGGCGGTTTGCTCCGGCGTATGACTTGTTGCCTTGTGGTTCTGCAGGGGACTATCATACCACTTCTGTCAATGACAATCCGCTGCCCGAACGTGTAGATGTGCTTCGTTTGGCTGAGCGCGTAGGACTCGATCTCAAACGCGCGGCAGAGATTTATGATCAAATAAAGAACGCACTATAAAAGAACAAGAACCTTTCAACTACGATTCGGGTAGCCTAAATTCTTAACCATCGTACATTTTTCGAGGCAACAAATGGGGAAAGAACGGGACGGTGATGTCCGTAATGGTCACGATGTGGTCACAGGAATGAAGGCTAAATAGAGGCTCATTGAAGAATAAACGGTGGCTAAATACACGCAAAAAATCTACAAAATTCCTATACTTCTTGTGTATGTCAAAAAAAAGTAGTAAATTTGCACGCAAATTTGTTTTTAAGTATGGAATATAATTTTTCTGAGATTGAGAAAAAGTGGCAAAAAGCGTGGGAGGAGAACGGCGTTTATACCGTTTCCAATGAGTCCGACAAGCCGCACTACTATGTGCTGGATATGTTCCCCTACCCTTCGGGAGCGGGACTGCATGTCGGCCACCCGTTAGGCTACATTGCCAGCGATATTTACAGCCGTTACAAACGTCTGAAGGGCTTTAATGTGTTGCACCCGATGGGTTTTGACAGTTACGGTCTGCCGGCGGAGCAATACGCTATTCAGACAGGTCAACACCCCGAGAAAACAACCTTCGAGAACATCGACCGCTACATCGAGCAGCTCAAGAAAATCGGTTTCTGCTACGACTGGAACCGTGAGGTGCGCACCTGCGATCCGAAGTTCTACAAGTGGACCCAATGGGCGTTTGTGCAGATGTTCAACAGCTATTTCGACCCGAAGACGCAGAAAGCACAGCCGATTAGCAAGTTGATTGCGGAGTTTGAAGCGAATGACCCGAAATGGGCGACCATGAGCGAGAAGGAACAGCAGGAGAAACTGATGAACTACCGCATTGCGTACTTGGCGGATACGAAGGTCAACTGGTGTCCGAAACTCGGAACCGTGCTCGCCAATGATGAGGTTTCCGAAGGTCTCTCCGTCCGTGGCGGTTATCCGGTAGAGCAACGCGTCATGCGGCAGTGGTGTCTGCGCGTGAGCGCTTATGCAGGACGCTTACTCGAAGGTCTCGACCGCATCGACTGGACCGAGAGCCTCAAAGAGACGCAGCGCAACTGGATCGGCCGCTCTGAAGGCGCAGAGATGCAATTCGCCGTGAAGGGGCAGGATGTGCCGTTCACCATCTTCACGACGCGTGCGGACACCGTGTTTGGTGTGACGTTTATGGTTCTTGCGCCGGAGAGTGAGTATGTGCAAAGGGTGGTGACCGACGAGCAGCGCGAAGAAGTGGATGCGTACCTCGCGCGCTGCAAGAACCGCACGGAGCGTGAGCGTATTGCGGATAGAAAAGTGACGGGTGTATTCACGGGAAGTTATGCGATTAATCCGCTCACGCAAGGCGAGATACCTATTTATATTTCCGATTATGTGCTCGCGGGTTATGGAACAGGCGCTATCATGGCGGTTCCGGCGCACGACAGCCGCGACTACGCCTTTGCCAAACATTTCAACCTGCCGATTATTCCGCTGATTGAAGGAGCGGACGTGAGCGAAGAGTCCTTCGATGCTAAAGAGGGCAAGATGATCAACTCCGGTTTCCTCAACGGCATGGAGGTCAAGGACGCGATTCAAGCGATGAAGGAATATATCACCAACACCGGTATCGGTCGCGTGAAAGTCAATTACCGTCTCCGCGACGCTATCTTCAGCCGCCAGCGTTATTGGGGCGAACCGTTCCCGGTTTATTATAAAGACGGCATGCCTTATACCCTGCCGGAAGACAAGTTGCCGCTCGAGTTACCGGAAGTGAGAGACTTCAAACCGACGGCCGATGGTCGTCCGCCGTTGGGCAATGCGGAGAACTGGGAGTATGAAGGTCATCCGCTGGAGCTCTGTACTATGCCGGGCTTTGCCGGTTCGTCGGCCTATTATCTGAGATATATGGATCCGCATAACGACGAGGCGCTCGTGGGCAAACAAGCGAACGATTACTGGCGTCAGGTGGATTTGTATTTAGGCGGTAGCGAGCATGCTACGGGACACTTGATTTATTCGCGTTTCTGGAATAAGTTCCTGTACGATTTAGGCTATGTGTGCGAGGATGAGCCGTTCAAGAAACTCATCAACCAAGGTATGATTCAGGGCCGCTCGAACTTCGTCTATCGCTATATCGGCGAGGGCGCGACGGGCAATCTCTATATCAGTTATAACCTCATTGACAACCCCGAGTACAAGGATAAGGTACAGCCGATCCACGTGAATGTGAATATCGTCAACAACGACGTGCTGGACATCAACGCTTTCCGCGCATGGATGCCGGAGTTCAAGAACGCCGAGTTCGTTTTTGCGGACGGCACCTCGTCCGAACTGACGGGCTATACCGCCGGCGCAAAGCAGTACATCTGCGGCTGGGCGGTAGAGAAAATGAGTAAGTCTATGTTCAATGTGGTTAATCCGGATGACGTCATCGCCAAGTTCGGAGCCGATACCTTGCGTCTCTATGAGATGTTCCTCGGTCCGCTGGAGATGTCCAAGCCCTGGGATACGAATGGTATCGACGGCGTGCATCGTTTCCTCAAACGCTTGTGGAATATGTACGAGAATATCGTGGATGAGGAACCGACCAAAGAAGAACTCAAGAGTCTGCACAAGCTCATTAAGAAGATCACGTGGGACATCGAGAACTTCTCGTTCAATACTTCTATTCCGGCCTTTATGATTGCGCAGAACGAGTTAAGCGCGCTAAAGTGCAACAAGCGTGCGATCTTGGAGCCCATCGCCGTTCTTCTTGCGCCTTATGCTCCGCATATCGCAGAGGAGATGTGGCATAGATGCCATTCCCTCTCCCTTGAGGGGAGAGCCGGAGAGGGGTTATTCGTCGTCAATGCCGAATGGCCGGAGTGCAACGAAGCGTATCTGGTAGAGGACACGCAGAAGTACCCTGTGCAGTTCAACGGCAAGGTGCGTTTCACGCTCGAGTGCCCGAAAGACACCCCGAAAGAGGAAGTGGAGAAACTTGTTCTTGCCCACGAAGACACATCCAAATATCTCGCCGGAAACACGCCCAAGAAAGTCATCGTTGTGCCCGGCAGGATTGTCAACATTGTGATGTAACGAATGGCAAAGAAGGCGGACATAGAAAACCCGTACATTCCGGAGTTTGAAAAGTATCTTCGAACTCCTGAGCCGTCTGTGCGCGAGCGTGCGGATTATTGGCGTACGGCTATCGGTCTGCAAGCCGTTGATCAACTGACCGTTTCTGATTTCCTCAAGCAAACAGCCCAAGAGCATATAGAGGGGCAGATTAGTGCTGATGAGGCGGAACAAAGGATTAAAGCGTACTACCAAGCGAAAGAGATCCGTTTGCCGGATGATGATGAGAAAGAGGAAGCAGATAAAGTAGCAATGAATATCACTAAGTTACTTAGTGAGCAATCGTTTACGTTCAGCGTAGCAGGTTTGGCGTCCATCCATCGGCAGATATTCAAAGGTGTCTTCAAGCACGCTGGGCAGTTCCGAGACTACGACATAACCAAAAAAGAATGGGTATTGGACGGCGACACGGTGCTCTACGCCAGTTGTACACAGTTGCAAGCAACGCTGGAGTATGATTTGGAGCAAGAGAAGCAGTTTGACTACTCCAACCTCGCGCTTCCCGATGCTATTCGTCATATTGCGGCATTTGTGGCGAATATCTGGCAAATCCATCCCTTCCGTGAGGGCAACACACGTACTACCGCTGTTTTTACGATCAAATACCTGCGTTCGATAGGATTCCAGAATATAGATAATACGCTCTTTGAGCAACACTCATGGTTCTTCAGAAACGCGCTTGTGCGCGCCAATTACAAGAACGCGCGACTTGGTGTCAACAACTCACCACAATACTTGGAGCGTTTCTTCCGCAACTTGCTGCTGGGCGAACAAATGCCGCTGCATAACAGAGATTTGCACATATCAAACATGGACGTTCAAAGCGCGGAGACCGAACAAGTTCAGGATAAGTACAGGACAAGTACAGGACAAGCACAGGACAAGTTCGGGACAAGCAGCCTAATGAACACTGGAAATCAGATATATACGGAAGACGAAAACACTATTCGTTTGGTTCAGGTTATGGGAGGTGAAAAACTATCTATTAAGGAAATAATGACGGCTATAGGGCTTAAGGGTAGAGATAACTTCTTGAGTTTATATCTCAATCCTGCCATAGAAAACGGCTTTGTGCGTCTGCTTTATCCAGACAGTCCTCGTCACCCTCGCCAGAAATATCTGCTGACGGTAAAAGGAATGATGCTGTTTAATCAGTTATCGAACAAATAACCTCAAATAAGAGATTACTAAACAACAGATAAAAAAATATAATATCTCGTCCCTCTCCGAGACGCTAAACAGGAGAAACGCGCGTAGCGATGCGCAATAACATATTGATTAAAAGAAGCGTTTGCTTTACTCTTTGCTTGAAAAACTAGGAATCTTTCGAAACGGGAGTTTTGCAAATAGGCTTCGCGCATCAGCGTGAAGTTACTATGTGCATACTTGTTTCACGGTTTTCCTAGTACCCTCAAGCAGAGTGTGTGGCATAGCAGCCTCACGCTTTTGTTTGTATATTATTTAACCGCTTTGTCTGTGGCTGTTGCAGAGCAAGAAAAACAATTTATTATTATTATGAAAAAGTTTAGTAAGATTTTGTTCGCAATGGTAGTTGCGACAAGTGCAATTCTGATGACCGGTTGCGCAACTAAAGAACAAGCAACCGTTCATGTAAAAGTCACAACTGCTTTGGGAACAGCAGTCAGCGGAGAGACCGTTTACCAATTTGACCAAACAACAAAAGATGCGCATGGTCTGACAACCAAGATGTTCGCAAAAGCTACTGCGGTAACAGACGCAGAAGGTGTTGCGGAGTTTAGTCTGAACAGTCTTGATTTCGGTGTAGATGACCGTGTAACACTTTATTATGTCACTTATGACAATGAAGGAAACATCAATGGTCAAACGGCAGTTACAGTCAAGAAAGGCGAGAACAAAGAGGTATCTTTGAAACAAGCAGCTTTATAATTTAAGTCGTATGACTAATGTTATAATATTAGCGGGCAACCATTATTGGCTGCCCGCTATTCTTAATAATCGTACATCTCTACTCTGCCAGATTGACGGCGTAGTAACGGACGCGGCCTTGCGGTGTGCAGCCGGTGATGAAGAGGACGCGGTCGCGTTCGGAGGCGGAGTTGGCACGGCGGACGATGTCGTCAAGGTCTTCTTCGGTGCGCACGGAGCGGTTGTTGACTTTCAGAATGATGAAGTCCGAGGGAACACCGGCACTCTTCAGTTTGCCCGCCTTGAGTGACTTGATCTGCAAGCCGTAGTTGATACCCAGGCGCTCTTTCTGCGCAGCGGTCAGTTCGGAGAACGTAGCCCCCAGGACGGACGCATTGTCTTCGGCAGAGATAACTCCTGTACCGCCATCGCGGTTGGTAAGCGTTGCCCGAACGGTCATGGTCTTGCCGTCGCGGAGCAGCGTCACGTTCACTACATCACCCGGACGGTGACGACCTATATGTTCCTGCAGGTCGGTGCCGGTTTTGACTGCGGCATCGTCAACACGCGTGATCACATCGCCGCTCTTGATGCCTGCTTTCTCTGCCGCGCCGTCCGGCACTACGCGCTCCACGTACGCCCCTTGGAGGGTCGTCAGTTTTTTCTCTTTCTTCAGTTCGGACGTGATCTCACGCATCTGCACGCCGAGGATAGCACGCTGTACGACACCGTACTGGCGGATGTCGTTCACTACTTTCCGCACAATACTTGTCGGCACTGCAAAACTGTAGCCCGAATACGAACCGGTCTGCGAAGCGATGGCAGTGTTGATCCCCACCAACTCGCCGCGCGTGTTCACCAGCGCACCGCCGGAGTTACCGGGATTGACTGCCGCGTCGGTCTGGATGAACGACTCAATCTTCATCTCGGCATTGAGGATATTGATGTTACGCGCCTTGGCGGACACGATACCCGCTGTGACGGTCGAAGTGAGGTTGAACGGATTGCCGACCGCCAGCACCCATTCGCCGACACGCAGGTCGTCGGAGTAGCCCATGAGGATCACCGGCAGACCTGGCTCTTCGATTTTCAGGAGCGCGATGTCCG
>SAMEA3663084__coassemble_106_pt1 | contig 28170 bp, 24 predicted proteins | sample SAMEA3663084__metabat2_low_PE_028 | metagenome-assembled genome bin SAMEA3663084 (sample SAMEA3663084) | pig gut metagenome | biome: pig gut; feature: pig-associated habitat; material: faeces | place: France | collected 2012 | reverse complement strand
AAAAAAATCTGTACCTTTGCAGCCTGTTAGCGTGCAAAGCTAAAACAAACAAGAAAAAGAACAACAAAATAATACAAGCTAAACGAGAAAAACAATGATTGTTATTTTTGATTTGGACGGAACGCTGCTCAATACGATTGATGACTTGGGTTATGCGTGCAACTATGCCTTGGAACAGACAGGATACCCGACCTTCCCCATAGAGGAGTATCCTGCGAAAGTGGGTAACGGGATCAATAACCTCATCCGTCGGGCTTTGCCGGAAACGGAACGCACGGAAGAGAATATCCTGCGTGTGCGCGCCCATTTCGTGCCTTATTACAATGCGCATAACTGCGATTTTACGCGGCCATACAAAGGCATACCGGAGCTGTTGGCTACCCTCAAGGCGCAAGGACACCTGCTGGCTGTAGCAAGCAATAAATACCAAGCAGCAACAGAGAAAATCGTGGAGCATTTCTTTCCGGATCTGTTTGATGTCGTCTTCGGCGAACGCGAAGGAATCGAACGCAAACCCAATCCGCAAATCGTATATGATATCGTCTCTAAACTCTCACCTCTAAACGCTAAATGTTCATCCTTATACATCGGTGACAGCCTGGTGGATCGAGACACGGCTCAGAATGCCCATGTGCCGTTTGTGGCTTGTTCGTGGGGATTTGTCCCGCGCGAGACACTGCTCCGGGCAGGAGTGACACGTATCATCGATTCTCCGGAAGAAGTAATCAACGAATTAAAACAATATTAAAAAAACTCGTATTATGGAAGAGGATGTAATGGAGCGCCCGATCGTCATTGATGAGAGACGGCAAGAAGTAGTGCAGGAACTCATGCGTAATGTCTATATGTGGATGACCGGAGGTCTCGCCCTCACGGGCGTCATCGCTTGGATTGTCGCGAACTCACCTGCTATCCTCAGTTTTATCTACGGATCGTCAGTGGTCGTGTATGGCCTTCTCATCGGCGAGTTAGTGCTGGTGATCGGCCTCAGTATGTTTATTGAGAAGATGCGCTTTGGAGTAGCGGCTATTATGTATACGATTTATTGCGTCGTCAACGGAGCGACGCTCAGTTCGATTTTCCTCGTCTATGAAATCGCCAGCATCGCGGAGATTTTCTTTGTTACCTCCGGTGCGTTTGCCGTTTTGGCTATCATCGGTTCGTTTACGAAGAAGGACCTCAGCCGTTTGGGCACCTTCCTTATCTTTGCTTTGGCGGGACTCATCATCGCCTCTATTGTCGGGATGATCCTTGGTCGCCCGGAGAATATATGGATGTCTGCCATCGGTGTACTCATCTTCGCCGGCCTCACGGTCTATGATGCCCAGAAGATCCGCCAACTCATGCTCAATGAAGAGACGATTAACGAAGGTAATATGAAACTCGCCCTCCTCGGCGCACTCTCCCTCTACCTGGATTTCATCAATATCCTTCTCCGCCTCCTCAGCCTCTTCGGCAAACGCAAATAAAAACGATTCTTTCTCGCAATTCCAAGAAAAGCCAATGGCAAGTGTCATTGGCTTTTCGCGTTAGTAAAGACCACGTGGCTGGAACACCTTCTGCCGCCCGAGCTGCGTGCCTACAGCTGTAAGATGGCGAACAGTACCCAGCTCAACAAAGACGAGCGGCTGCGTATAGCCGAGTACGGCCTCATCGCCCTCGACGAGATAGACGCCATGGGTCCGCGCGGATGGATAGTAAGAGAGAGGGGATTAGAAGAAGTAAACGCTAATCGCAATATAGAGGGTCGGGGGTAGACCAGATGACCAGATGACCAGTTGTTTTCTTAAACTATACACACCCACACGTGTGTGTGAGATTATAATAAGGAACTGGTCAGCCGGTCGGCTGGTCAGCCCTAAAAAGCCGGATGACATCAAACGGCGGGATGAACGACGGAGAAAGCCGGCATTGAATGCCGGGGAATGGACGGGACGTAGATGTCCGTAATGGTCGCGAGATGGTCGCGGGATTGAACCGTAAATAGATGATAGACAAACCCGCGGAATACCGCGGAGAACAGAACAAAATAATAACCATTAAAAGAAAGGAAAAAAGAAAATGGCAAAGATCACCGGAAATCAGGTGATTTGAGTCCGTATTGCCTCCGAGATTACTCTGAGATGAGTCTGTCTTGAGTCCGATAACATGTTTGTAAACCACTGAAAATCAAATAATTATAAATTTGAGAAATTTGTAGTACTTTCGGCACGCCCCTTGCCTCCGAAAGTACGTTCTTAGCCACAAGGGAACGATTGTTTCGCTCAATTTAGCTAACTCCAACTAAATAGCCAAAAACCTGAATTAATACAAGCATTATTCATTTTTTTCTCTTTTTATTTGCATATATCAAAAAAAAGCAGTAATTTTGCATCGCAAAATTGTTTATTATGAAAAAAACATACATTACATTACTCGCAATCCTATGTTGCACGACCATGCTGATGGCCAATCAGCAAACCAACATAACAACCCAATTATATCAAAAATTTAATTTAATTTAAAATGAAAAAAGTACTTTTTACCATCATGGCAGCAGTGGTACTGATGTCATGCGGAGGATCGGCGAATGATCCGGAGATCTCGGCTAACGACAAGAAAGCCATGAAAAAAGCATCCTGCGATGCTGTTGCGCAGCTGGGTGAAAACAAAGCGAATGTGGACACGTATCTCACTTCTGCCGGTTACGTCAAGGTGGATGCTAACGTGAACGATTACATGCCCGCACCTGCGCGCAAGAAAGTCATCGAGACCGCTAAAGCATCTCACGCGGATACCATCAACTATGTCTATGGTGTGAATGTGAATGCTATCTCCGATTACTCCAGTTCGCAGGCTGCTATCGAGAGTGCACTCGGTAATAACGGAGCCGTTATCTCGCTCCAGGCGATTTTCTACGATGGTAAACTCGTGGAGATCAAATCGGGCGTGCTCATGAACGTGAAGAGCAACATCAAACCGGTGTTCGTTGAGATCAGCGATTTGCTCTATAACGCTATTCCCGCTAATGCCGTTCAAACCCAATGGTACGGTTATGTCAATGCTGAGACCCAATGTGCGGATCATGCTGAGTTCGATGCAGCTATTGCCGGATCGCAGGCTCTTCAGGCGAATGAGATTGCTTTTGTTATCACGAAAGCTGATGTAAGCACTATGGCGCTTGAGGGTTATGGCTATGCTAACATCCTCTATGTTCCGACGGACGATGAGGCGGAGGCTATGAAAGAAGAGCTCGGTTTCTCTTTTGCTACGGTTTCTTTCGGTGTGCTGGATTATAACTGGTATGCCAGGAACAACAGCAAATAATCCTTTCATGCAATCCACCAAGCACAATCCTCGCGTTCGGCAATAAGATCGCAAGGGTTTATACCACTCCGCTAAATAAACGGGCGACTTATGCCTCCGCTCTCCCCAAAAATCGGCAGATTTCCGGGGACCCCATTAAATGGGAAAGCGTCCTTCGGGGCGCTTTTTTTATGTCTAAACACTAAATTTTACCCTCAAAACGAAAAAAGTAATACTTTTTTTGCATATATCATTTTTTTTTCGTATCTTTGCAGCCCAAATAGAATACGTATGAGAAAATGGATTAGGATGGTAGTGTTTCTGCCTGTGCTGTTAGCGGTTCTGCCGATGCTGTTAGTGAGTTGCCAAGGTGCGGAAGGAGAGCGTCAAGAGGCGGAGATGAACCGTTTTATTGACGAGTTAATGACCCGGATGACCCTGGAGGAGAAACTGGGGCAGTTGAACTTGCCTGTTGCCGGAGATATCGTGACGGGTGAGCCTCGTATCAGTAATGTGGGCGATGACATCCGTAAGGGTCGGGTGGGCGGCCTGTTTAATCTCAAAGGTGCTGCTTTCATTCGCGAGATCCAGCGCATAGCGGTCGAAGAGAGTAGGATGGGTATTCCGTTGCTCTTCGGAATGGATGTGATTCACGGCTATGAGACGATATTTCCTATTCCTTTGGCATTGTCCTGCACATGGGACACGGCGGCAGTAGCCCGTTCGGCGCAGATAGCGGCAGCGGAGGCAACAGCAGACGGTATATGCTGGACCTTCTCGCCAATGGTGGATATCACGCACGACGGCCGCTGGGGACGAATCAGCGAAGGCAACGGTGAGGATCCGTTCCTGGGAAGCCGTATGGCCGAGGCTATGGTGCGCGGATACCAGGGTGCCGACTTGGCGGACCCGACGACGATGATGGCATGCGTGAAGCATTTTGCGTTATACGGTCTGGTGGAAGCCGGTCGCGAATATAACAATGTCTATCCGGATGACTACCATATGTTCAACGAATACCTGCAGCCCTACCGTGCGGCGATCGATGCAGGAGCGGGTTCCGTAATGGCTGCGTTTAATACAGTACATGGTGTTCCGGCGACAGGAAACCAATGGCTCTTGACCGACCTGCTGCGTGAGCAATGGGGTTTCCAGGGTTTTGTGGTATCGGACTATACGGCCGTGGAGGAGTTGGCGAAGCATGGGGTATGCGCGACGCTGGAAGAGTGTGCGCTGCAGGCTATCAACGCCGGTCTGGATATGGACATGGTGTCGGACGGATTGGAAGGTACGCTGGCTACGGCGGTGCGCGAAGGACGATGCTCCGAAGCGGTGGTTGATAGGGCTTGTCGCCGAATCCTCGAAGCGAAATATAAACTGGGTCTGTTTGAGGACCCGTACAGATACTGCGATTCGACTCGTCGGGCGCAGGTGATGCTTTGCGAGGCGCACCGCGCGGAGGCTCGTCGTATAGCAGGCGAGAGCATGGTGCTGCTGAAGAATGAGCATATCCTGCCTCTGGCTAAAAGCGGTACGATAGCGCTGATCGGTCCTTTGGCCGACACGCGTATTAACATGCCCGGCACATGGTCGGTAGCGGCTGTCCCGGAGCAGTATAAGACCGTGAAAGAAGGTATAGAGGATGCGCTGAAGGGCACGGGCGCCAAGCTGCTGTACGCCAAGGGCAGTAACATATGGTACGACGAGCGTGCGGAAGAGATAGCAATGGTATTCAAGCCCAGCATGCGTGACCCGCGAAGTGCGGAGGCGATGCGTGCCGAGGCGCTGCAGGTGGCTCGTCAGGCCGATGTGATCATCGCGGCTATGGGTGAGTCCAGCGAGATGTCCGGAGAATGTGCTTCGCGCGTGAACATCGAGATGCCGGATGCTCAGCATGACCTGCTGGTAGAGTTGTTGAAGCTCGGGAAACCGGTTGTGCTCGTTCATTTTGCCGGACGACCGACCGTGCTGAACTGGGAGACGGAGCACCTGCCGGCTATCTTGGAGTCCTGGTTCGGCGGTAGTGAGACAGCGGATGCCATCGCAGATATCGTCTTTGGAGACGTCAATCCGTCGGGTAGGCTGACCGTTCAGTTGCCGCGTCACGTAGGTCAATATCCCTTCTCGTATCGCCAGATGCGTACTTCCCGCGTGAATGAAGTAGGGGAATTCATCAAGTATATCACCTGTTATGCGGACGTGAGCAGTTGGCCGCTGTATCCTTTCGGTTACGGACTGAGTTACACGAGTTTTGACTATACGAATTTCTGCCTCTCCGACAGCGTGATGCCGATGGATGGGACGATCACGGCTTCGGTGGATATCACCAACACGGGTGATCGCGAAGGCACGGAGGTAGTGCAGCTGTATATAGGCGACCGCGTGGCGAAAGGTGTGCGGCCGTATAAGGAGTTGCGCGGATATGAACGCATCACCCTCCAGCCGAAAGAGACCCGTACTGTGCAGTTTGCTATCAATGCCGACCTGCTCAGTTATTTCGAACCCTATCACCTGCAATGGACTATCGAACCCGGAGAGGTGGAGATCCATGTGGGACCCAATGCCCGTGAGACGCAGATGCGTCTGTTGACCATACAATAAGCACATGAAAAAAAACAAAAGAACTCTGCAATCCGGATTCTGGATAATTCTGGTAGCCGCTATCGTGCTGGAGGGCACGTCCTGCGTGCAGTATTTCTTCAGTCGTGCCGGCATCCGCGAGGAAGCCGAGCAACGCGCCCGGACAGAGTTGCGTAAGGCAGAGCTGGAAATAGAGAAACATACCATTGAGATGGAAGCCGCGGCAAAGATGCTGTCGATGTTAGCGGAGAGCCATATCAATAACCCGGACTCGGTAGCTGCGGCTACACGCGTGATCGTGAGCACGATTGAGAATACCACCAGTGTGGCAGTGGCTTTCGTGCCCGATTATTTCCCTTCGAAAGGAAAATTCTACGAACCCTGCAGCAGCCGTATCTCCGACGACAGTGTCTTCACCCGTAATATCGGTAGCGCTGAGCACGACTATACCCTCATGGAATGGTATCAGAACGGGTTGACGATCGATAGCTGCTGGTGGTGCGAACCGTATCTGGATGACTCGGGTTCGCAGGCCTGGGTAGTGAGTTGCTCTTATCCGGTGCGCAATGCGGAGGGCGAAGTGGTAGCCGTGGTATGCGTCGACTTGTCGCTTGGCTATCTGCAAGACATGTCCGAGTACCTGCAGGTTTATCCCGAGAGTTTCTATTCAATCAGTTCCAGTACAGGCGGAGAGATTGTGCCGATTGGGGACACTATTCCCGGCCGCAGATACCATACCTTTGATCGTGAGATTCAGGCGACAGGCTGGCATATCTCGATTGTTATTCCCGATGATGTGATGTTTGCCGACCTGCACCGTATCACGCTTTGGGTGAGTATTCTGATGCTGCTGGGTCTGGCGTTGCTGGTACTGATCGTCTTGCGTTCGGGTAAGGTGGCCCAGCGATTAGCCGCTGTCAGTTCGCAAAACGAGCGTATCGAGAGTGAGTTGACCATTGCCCGTACGATTCAGATGGCGATGTTGCCGAAGGTCTTCCCGCCATTCCTCGACCGACTGGATATGAACGTGTATGGTATGGTTGAACCGGCTAAAGAGATCGGTGGAGACCTGTACGATTTCTATGTGCGCACCGATAAGTTGTTCTTCGCTATCGGCGATGTGAGCGGAAAGGGTATACCAGCTGCTCTCGTGATGGCTATGACGCGTTCTTTGTTCCGCAGCGTGACCACGTACGAAGAGCGCGCAGAACATATTATGATGCGACTCAATGAGGCGCTGACCGAACAGAACGACCAGAATATGTTCGTCACGCTCTTCCTCGGTGTGCTCGACCTGACGACAGGTAAACTCAACTATTGCAATGCCGGCCATAATGCGCCGATCCTCCATCAGCGTTTCATGGACGTGAAACATAACCTGCCGCTGGGCGTACAGAGAGGTTTTGCGTACGAAGCGCAGCAGATACAGATGCATTATAACGATGCGCTATTCCTCTATACCGACGGCCTGACCGAAGCGGAGAACGGTAAGCATGAACAGTACGGCGAGCAGCAGATGCTGGATAAGATCATTGCCCTCGTGGATAGCCGTCCTCGCGAAGTGGTCGAGCAGATGTATGCGGACGTGAAGCGCTTTGTAGATGGAGCTCAACAGAGCGATGACTTGACGATGCTCTGTATTCGTTATCAGACGCCTGCCATCGTCATGCGCAACGACATCCAGCAGATTCCGACGCTCGCGGAGTGGATCGATGCATTGGGTATCCCTCAGAACCTGAATATGCCGATTAACCTCGCTCTGGAGGAAGCCGTGAGCAACGTGATGCTGTACGCTTATCCGGGTCGCGATGACGGCAAAGTGATCGTGGAGTTTGTGCGCAGCAAGACCCACGACGGCGAACGACTGCTATTCACGATCACCGACACCGGTGTACCTTTTGACCCCACTGCGCAGAAAGAGGCGGATATAACCCTCTCGGCCGAAGAACGCTCTATCGGCGGACTTGGTATTCACCTGGTGCGTCAAATAATGGATGAGATGGTTTATCGTCGTGAAGAGACGCGAAACATCCTGACCTTAATCAAAAAATTGTCATAACAAATAAAATCAAACATATGAACACAACAATTGTAGAAAACGGAAATCAATGGGTAGCTTCTTTCTCTGGACGCTTGGATACAGCCGCATCGGTTCAAACCGCCGAAGATGTAAAGCCCCTGATGGAATTGAGTCACAAGGAGATTATCTTGGACTGTACGGAACTGGAGTATATCTCTTCTTCCGGGCTGCGTATCTTTTTAAGCATCCGCAAAGAGGCGACGGCACACGACTGCAAAGTGATCGTTCGTAACATCAACGCAGATATCCGTCAGGTATTTGTAATGACGGGCTTCATCAGTTTATTTGAGATTCAATAATGGAAGGCCTTGATTTACATAGCCAACTCATTCTGGATGAGTATCGCGAGCGGTTACCTCAGATGGAGCAACTCAAGGAGGAGGTGTTACGGATGCTGCGTGAAGCGGTGAACCGTAACGGATTAGTGGTGACGGCTATCGAAGCACGTGTGAAGACCGAAGAGAGTCTGGCAGGCAAATTGGCCCTGAAGGGACAGAAATACGCATGTCTGGATGATATAACAGATATCATCGGTGCGCGTATCATCACCTTTTATACCGATGATGTGGACCGCATCGCCGCTATGGCAGAGCAGCTGTTTGATATCGACTGGACGAACTCGGTGGACAAACGGAAACTGCACCAGTTGGACAGCTTCGGGTATAACTCGCTGCATTATATATGCCGGTTAAACGGGGTAAATTTTGAATTGCAATTACGTACTACGCTGCAGCATGCGTGGGCGGCTATTAACCATGACACCGGCTATAAATCCGGCGTGGAGATCCCACGTGAGTACATGCGTCAAATGAACCGATTAGCGGGAATGTTAGAGTTGGCGGACGATGAGTTCAGTCGCATTCGAACCGAAATCAATGACTACCGTCGTCACGTGCAGCAGTTAGTGCAGAATGGTAAACTGGATGACGTGTCGCTGGATGGAGATACCTTCCGCTCTTATCTGCAAGTGCAGCCGCTTAAGGGACTCAACAAACGTATCGCTGCCATCAACCAGGCGGAGATACAGGAAATGTCTCTCGTTCGTTATCTCCGTGTGTTGCTCGACCTGGGCTGCAAGACTCTGGGCGATGTGCAACGGCTTATTGACGAGAACCAGGAAGACGCCTATCGTATGGCGCGACATCAATTAGGCAACACCGACCTCGATATCGTCTCTTCGGCCGTCGGACTCCAGAATATTTGTATTGTGGCGTTGCTTAAACACGGCGAAGGGAAAAAAGGCATTGTTCGCATGTTCGATGCCCTCAATGGTATCGCGCCGCAGAATGAAGAACTCGCCGAACTGATGTACAAACAAGCTACTACACTTCCGTTTATGGAAAGCGAGAAGTAAAAAGCCTGTATCAGGGGCTGTGCAAAACAAAATGTGAAAAACATATGAAACCGATTTTAATTGATTTGAACGACTATATACGCACCGGCGAAGGCGCCAACGGTGCAAGTTATAACCATAAGACGGATCCGTCTATCATGATGAAGATGTACTTCCGCAATTTCGAGGCGGCTGCGCTCGAACTGGAGTTGGCGAAGAAAGTGTATGACATGGGTATTCCGACACCCGAACCGGGTGACCTGGTGACAGACGGCAAGCAGATGGGAATCCGTTTCCGCCGTATCGATGGTAAGAAATCCTATTCTCGTGCATGTGGCGACAATCCCGAGAAAGCACCGGAATACGGACGTGAGTTCGCGCAGCTGTGCAAGAAACTGCATTCGGTGCATGTAGATACGACCCAGTTTGAGAACGTCAAAGACCGTCTCTATAACATGTTGGATGCTAATCCCGATTTTACGGCTGAGCAGAAACAGAAACTGCGTGATTTCATTGCGGCAGCCCCGGACGGAGACACTGCTATTCACGGTGACCTGCAGTTCGGTAACGCTATCTTCACCGAGAAAGACGGCGTGCGTACATCCTATTTCATTGACCTGGGCGATTTCTGTTACGGCTATCCGATGTTCGACATCGGTATGGTCTATCTGTGCTGCTGTCTGAACGACGAGAGTTGGACGATGGAGGTGAATCATATGACCAATGCAACGGCTGCCCGTTTCTGGGACGCTTTTGCGCTTGAGTACTTCGGCGCAGATGCGAACATGGAGGAAGTGATGAAACAAGTGAAGATTTACGCCGGTCTCAAGACAATTATGATTGAGCGTGATACGCACTGCCCGATGCCGCAATTCCGCGCTATGCTCGAAGGGACGATTTATTAATGGGGAAAGGTGAAGAGTTATCATGGCAAATAAGTATTTAGACACCACACTATTAGACAAGGCGATCGTCTTCGCCGTACAAGCTCATCATAACACCGAGCGTCGCGGCAAAGGCTTTCCGTACATCGTTCATCCGATGGAGGCGGTAGAGATCGTCGCTTCGATAACACCCGACCAAGAACTGCTGGCTGCTGCGGCGCTGCATGATACGATAGAAGATACAGATGTCACGGTGGAGGATATCCGTCGTGAGTTCGGCGATCGTATTGCAGAACTGGTTCATTCGGAAAGCGACCAGATCGACGGTCAACTCTTCAATGCTGAGACCGGTAATGAAGAAGCAACGTGGCATGCGCGCAAACAAGCCGCTATTGATCGTCTGGCAGCGGCATCCCACGATGCGAAGATTGTGGCGATGGGAGACAAATTAAGTAACATGCGCGCGATCTATCGGGATTATATGACGAAAGGCGATGCGTTATGGGCTATCTTTCATGCCAAGAACAAAGCAGACCATGAGTGGCATTATCGCGGTTTGGCGGCTTCCCTTAGCGAACTGAGTGATACCTTTGCATACCAAGAGTTTGTGACCCTGATTGATGAGGTCTTCGTTAAACATTAAACTTTAAACTTTCAACTTTACTTGGATATAGTTTTTGATAACATAGTTAATGCACGCGACTTGGGTGGCATCCTCGCAGCGGGAGGACGTCCTATTCGTCCGCATCGGTTAATCCGTACTGCGCACCTTCACGATGCTTCGGATGCGGATATCGAACGTTTGCGAACGGAGTATAACCTGTGTCGTATCTTTGATTTTCGCTCTCTGGGTGAGTTTGAAGCTGCGCCGGATCGGGAGATTGAAGGCGTGCAGCATCATCTGCTACCGACTATCGACATGCGAGCCGAGCAAGCAACGGGAAAACCCATACCCGATGAGGCGTTCTTGGAGTTGGACCGTCATATAGTCAATTACTCCTTCTATCCGGAAGTACAGATGATGGCCGCGAATATGTATCCGTCTCTTATCCGCTCGGAGTTCTCGCAGCTTCAGTACGCAGCGTTTCTGCGTCTGATCATTGAGGCGCCGGAGGATGGAGGAATCCTTTGGCACTGTGCGCAAGGAAAAGACCGGACGGGGTGGGGAGCAGCCTTCCTGATGTTCGCTCTGGGTGTGGAGCGCGAGGTTATCATCGCGGATTTTGAATCGAGTAACATCGCTTACCGGCCTATCGTCACGCGGCTTAATAAAGATGTTATTGCCCTCGGAGGCGGCGAAGCGGAGATGGCTGTTATTCAAGCATTCATGGGTGTCTCGACGCCCAACTTCATCTCCACGCTTGATCTTATCGACCGCGAGTTCGGAGGCATGACGAATTACCTGCACGAGATACTCTGTCTGACGCATGAGGATATTCAGTTGCTGCGTAGGCGTTATCTGACACAAGCGTAAGAAAACCTTTTTAGTAACCCTAATATTAATTTAAACACAAGATTTTATGGATGTAACTCTTTTGATGTATGTCGTATTGGCAGCATCGGTTCTGGCTCTTGGTTTTGCCTATTATTTTTACCGGAACATGCTCGGTAAAGATGAAGGAACCGAGTTGATGAAGACCATTGCCTCGCACGTCCGTAAAGGTGCGATGGCGTATTTGAAACAGCAGTACAAAGTGGTGACGATCGTATTCGTTATCCTGGCTGTTGTGTTTGCCGTAATGGCTTATTTTAACCTGCAGAACGGAATTGTATGGTTTGCGTTCCTCACCGGTGGTTTCTTCTCCGGTTTGGCAGGTTTCTTCGGTATGAAGACCGCCACCTACGCTTCGGCTCGTACGGCTAATGCCGCTCGTCAGAGTTTGAACGCCGGTCTGCAAGTAGCATTCCGTTCGGGCGCTGTGATGGGTCTGACGGTAGTAGGTCTGGCGTTGCTGGACATCGCCGGTTGGTTCCTGATTCTTCAGAAGACCGGTCTGCTGGCATTCGTTGGAGCCGATGCGAACCTCATCACAATCACGACGACCATGTTAACCTTCGGCATGGGTGCCTCGACGCAGGCTTTGTTTGCCCGTGTAGGTGGAGGTATCTACACCAAGGCAGCAGATGTAGGAGCAGACCTGGTAGGTAAGACGGAATATAACATCCCGGAGGATGACCCGCGTAACCCCGCTACAATAGCGGATAATGTAGGCGATAACGTCGGAGATGTAGCCGGTATGGGTGCTGACTTGTATGAGAGTTATGCCGGTTCTATCTTGGCTACGATGGCTTTGGGTGCAGCTGCTTTTGCAGGACCGTTACAGTTGAAAGCCGTTATGGCTCCTTCACTCATCGCGGCGTGCGGTGTGCTGCTTTCGCTCATCGGAATCTTCATGGTGAAGACCAAAGAAGGCGCAGGTATGAAGGAACTGCTTCGTGCTCTCGCTATCGGTACGAACACGGCTGCTTTCCTCATTGCCGGTGTGACCTTTGGGATCTTCGCATGGCTCTTCGGCACAGAGACCAACCAATGGTGGCAGGTATCGCTGTCGGTAGTCGTAGGTCTGCTTGCCGGTGTGATCATAGGAAAATCGACCGAGTACTATACTTCGCAGAGTTATAAACCGACTCAGAAAGTGAGTGAGAGTTCGCAAACCGGTCCTGCTACCGTGATCATCAGCGGTCTGGGTCTTGGTATGCTTTCGACCGCTATCCCGGTAGTAACCGTAGGTGTAGCGATCATCCTGGCTTACCTCTGCGCAAACGGTTTCAATATCGAGTTCAGTGCAGCTAACCTCTCCATGGGTCTCTATGGTATTGGTATAGCCGCTGTAGGTATGCTCAGTACGCTGGGTATCACCCTTGCCACCGATGCATACGGTCCTATCGCCGATAACGCAGGCGGTAATGCAGAGATGTCGGGTCTGCCTGCAGAAGTACGTCAACGTACTGATGCGCTCGATGCACTGGGTAATACCACCGCTGCTACCGGTAAAGGATTCGCTATCGGTTCGGCTGCCCTCACGGCGCTCGCGCTCTTGGCTTCGTATGTAGAGGAGATCAAGATCGCGTTAATTCGTACGGGTGAGGCTTTACCGAACGGAGTGGAGGCGGCTAAGGCTACCTTGGTAGACTTTATGGAGGCATATAATGTCAACCTGATGAACCCGATCGTTCTCGTAGGTATCTTCATCGGCTCTATGATGGCCTTCCTGTTCTGTGGTCTGACGATGAATGCTGTCGGCCGTGCGGCACAGAAGATGGTAGAAGAGGTTCGTCGTCAGTTCAAGACCATCAAGGGTATCCTTGAAGGTAAGGCTGATCCGGATTACGCACGTTGTGTAGCTATTTCCACCAAGGGTGCGCAACAGGAGATGCTGCTCCCGTCTATCTTAGCTATCGTCGTTCCGATCGCTACCGGTCTTGTACTTGGTGTGGCCGGTGTTCTCGGTCTGCTCATCGGCGGCTTGGCAACAGGTTTCGTACTGGCTGTCTTTATGGCAAATGCCGGTGGCGCATGGGATAACGCGAAGAAATACGTGGAGGAAGGTAACTTCGGCGGAAAGGGTTCGGACTGCCATAAGGCTACCGTAGTAGGTGATACTGTAGGTGATCCGTTCAAGGATACATCAGGACCGTCGCTGAACATCCTCATCAAACTCATGTCGATGGTTTCCATCGTGATGGCCGGTCTAACTGTAGCTCACCACTTGCTCTAAGCATATGACAATACAACAATATATATCCACTCATCGCGAGCGGTTCATGGAGGAATGGCGTAGCCTGCTCCGTATTCCCAGCGTGAGTTGTCAACCCGAGCACAGCGCAGATATGATGCGCTGTGCTCAGCGCTGGCAACAGTTGCTCTTGGAAGCCGGCTGTCAAAAAGCCGAGATCCTTCCGTCTCAAGGCAATCCCTTCGTCTTTGCGGAATATAAAATCGAAGATCAAAAATCTCAAATCTCAAATGCACCCACGGTGCTGGTCTATGCGCATTATGATGTGATGCCGGTAGAACCGGTCAAGGCTTGGCATTCCGATCCATGGGAAGCCACTATCCGCGACGGACGACTCTATGCCCGTGGAGCGGATGATGACAAAGGACAGGCGATGATTCAGGCGAAGGCCTTTGAGTATATGGTGAAGACAGGGCAGCTAAACTGTAATGTGAAGTTCATCTTCGAGGGTGAAGAAGAGATCGGTTCGCCATCCTTAGAGGCATTTCTCGAGGACCATAAAGATCTGCTGAAAGCCGATATCATCTTGGTTTCCGATACTTCCATGATCGGGAAAGACACTCCTTCTATCACGACCGGATTGCGCGGCCTGGCGTACTGGCAGATCGAGGTGGATGGCCCGAACAGAGACCTGCACTCCGGCCATTTCGGCGGAGCGGTGAAGAATCCCGTTAATGCGCTGTGTGAGATGATCGCGAAGATCGTCGATGCCGATGGACGCATCACTATCCCGGGTTTCTATGACGATGTCTTACCGATCCCGGAAGCGGAGCGGGCGATGATCGCGCAGATACCCTTCTCGCAAGAGGCATATAACAAAGCGATCGATGTGGATGATGTCTTCGGCGAAGTAGGGTATAGCACCCTCGAGCGTAACTCCTGCCGTCCTTCGTTCGATGTATGCGGTATATGGGGCGGGTATACGGGCGAAGGATCGAAGACCGTTCTTCCTTCTAAAGCCTTTGCGAAGGTCTCCTGTCGCTTGGTGGCGAATCAGGACCATGAGGCTATCTCGCGTGCGTTCGTGCGTTATATTGAATCGCTCGCACCCAAGGGTGTGCGCGTACACGTCACGCCTATGCATGGGGGACAAGGTTATGTCTGTCCGATCGATATTCCGGCCTATAAAGCGGCAGAGAAAGGTTTCGAGATAGCCTTCGGCAAACGACCGCTTGCGGCCAGACGAGGTGGCTCTATACCTATCATCGCAGCCTTTGAGCAGATTCTTGGTTGCAAAACCATCCTCATGGGCTTCGGTCTCGAGCAAAATGCCATTCATTCCCCGAACGAATCCATGGACCTCGAGGTTTGGGAAAAAGGCATCATTGCCGTGGCAGAATTCTATAAAGAACTGCAAAAAAATGCAAAATAATTGCAAATTATTTGCGTATATCAAAAAAAAGCAGTAATTTTGCAGCCGTTTTCCGCATAAGGTAGTAAGCGGGTAGTAGTTCTCCGCCACTTCGTTTTGTCGATTTACTACCCGTTTGCGGGGGCAAACGGGTAGTAGTTCTTATCTCACTTCGTTAGAACGATCTACTATCCGCTCAGAAATACCGAACGGGTAGTAGTTCTTATCTCACTACGTTAGAACGATCTACTATCCGCTCAGAAATACCGAACGGGTAGTAGTTCAGCCCGGTTAGAATGCCTGCTTTGGGAGCAGGAGGTCGTGAGTTCGAATCTCGCCTACCCGACATGTATAGGGCTATTTTTATTGACATTGATGACACGCTTCTCGACTACATCCCATGTTGTCGGGAAGCTTTTGAATTAGCCCTTCCGGAACATCCGGAGTATTTTGATCTCTTTTTCGAAATCAGTGGTCGTCTTTTCTCTGAAGCGAAACATGGTTTACATACGATTGCGGAAGTAATGGAACTCTATCCGAAAGAGTTTATTGCTACGATTGGCTACCCGCCCGAGGCGGTAGATCCTTTCAAGCATGCTTTTCGGGCAGCGTGGGGGAAAACGCATACTTTGGTTCCCGGTGCCAAAGAGATGCTGGAGAACTTGCAGGCCAAGGGCTATCGGCTCTTTGCGGCCAGTAACAGTTTCGGTCATTTGCAGCGTAGTCGACTGGAGAAAGCCGGTATATTGAAGTATTTTGAGGATACCTATATATCGATGGATATCGGCTATGACAAACCGGATATTCGTTTTTATCAGGAGGCTCTTCGTCGCTGCGGATTGCAAGCGAAGGAAGTGCTGATGATCGGAGACAGTATGACGACCGATGTGATCGGAGCCCAGAAGGCCGGCATGGATGCCCTCTTTTTCGATCGTCAAAAAGATGATCTGTTACAGTTGACGGCTCAACTGTAAATTTGTAATTGGTGAATGAATCGCTATACGCTCGGTAAAATAGTGAAGTTTTTCTTCCATTGGCACTATGACATCCAAGTGACCGGAGAAGAACTGCTGCGCGACGAAACTACGCATCTTGTGCTACCTAATCACACCGCGTATATCGATCCTTTGATCCTCTTTAGCGAAGAGTGGTGGTTGCCGATCTGTCCGCTGACTGATGAGTCGTTTACCCGACATTGGTTCTATGGGTATATCCTTCGTAAGGCTGATGCTATTGAGGTGCCGGATCTGACGAAAGTCGAGCGTGAAAAGTCGAAAGTTAAAAGTAGAGAGTCGAAAGCAGAGGCAGCGAGTCAGTTAAGTCGTATTGCTATTGACAGTTTGGCGAAAGGTAAACAGCTCTGTTTCTATCCGTCGGGGCATGTGAAGACCGTGGATAAGGAGATCATCGGTAATCGGCGCATGGCATACGAAGTATGCAAAGACCTGCCCGAAGGGGTGCATGTCATCCTTTGTCGCATGAGGGGATTGGAGACGAGCCTATGGTCCAAACTCAAACCGAAGAAATGGAAATGGCGTCGTACGGTGACGATGATTTTTGAGGATCATACGGATGATTTACGCGCGTGGGCGCAGACACTCGACCGACGTGCGTTTAATGAAAAACTCGAGAATTGGTATAATACATTAACATAAAGACAACAATCATGAAAGAGGATCGAAAGAGGAGGGTATTGTTGACACTCTTATTCATTGTTTTTCATCTCTCGTTTGTAACAGCCGGTGACACGGTTCAGTACACTTTGCAACAATGTCGTGATCTGGCGTTAACTGCGGGTAGTTCTGCCCGTTCGCAAGAAGAGTCGCGTTTGGCGGCGAAGTATAACCGTCAGGCAGCTCTGGCGGCGATGTTTCCCCGTATTACGGCGAATGCTTCCTACATGTGGAATAACGCGACTGTCCACTTGCTGGAAAATACCGCCTCGTTCAAGGCCGGTACTGCGACGGTGAATCCGGACGGAACAGCTTCGTTCACATGGAGCGAGGAAAGTATCGTAGGTGAGATCGAAGAGGCGGCGCAAGGTACACCTTTCGAAGAAGCTGTAACCGGTCTGGCTGACAGAACGGGGCAGGATATAGCGGACGCGTATAAGTTGCTCTACGATAAGTTATCGCCGGACTTGAGCCAGATCTTTGTGGCGCAGGTCGGCATCACGCAGCCTATTTACGTCGGAGGACGATTAACGCAGATGTACAAGATAGCCAAAGCCACGGAGAACATCGCAGTTCTCCAATCCGAGGCGAAAGAGAAAGATATCATCTACTCGGTGGACGAGGCCTATTGGCGTGTGGTATCGGTTGCTAAGAAGAAAGAACTCGCCGAGCAGTATTATCGACTCTTATGCCAATTAGAGAAGGACGTCAAGGAATCCTTAGACGAGGGACTTGTAACGCAGGCGGACTTGCTTAAGGTTACCACCAAGCGCGGCGAAGCGGAGGTGAAACGTCTTCAAGCGGAGAACGGTCTGACTTTGTCTAATATGGCTTTGGCACAAATATGCGGCCTGCCGCTCAGCACGGCGTTCGTCTTAGACGAAAGCGGTCTGTCTGAGACGGCGCTGCCATTTGACTCCGTCAATACAGAATCGGCGGTGGATAGCCGCTCGGAGCTCCAACTGCTCCAAGAAGCAGAGAAGATCGCCAAGGCGAACACGATGCTTGCGGCAGCGGGACTGCAGCCGAATATCGTGGCTTCGGCCGGTTATGTATATACGAACCCGAATGTAGAGAACGGCTTCAGTAATAAATGGAACAGCAAAGGTTTCTTCTCTGCCGGTGTGGTGGTGAATGTACCAATCGTTCATGCCGATGATATCTTACGATACAAATCAGCCAAGCATGCGGCGAACGCAGTGACCCTGAAGATCGATGAGACGCGTGAACTATTGACCTTACAGACGACTCAGGCTAATCAGAAACTGACCGAGGCGCAGCAGAAGATTGCGTTAGCGCGGCTCACGCAAGCCAACGCAGCAGAGGTGCTCCGTATGGCTCAAGAGTCCTATGAGGCAGGTATGATCACCCTTACGGAACTCATGCAAGCCCAGACGGCGTGGCTCGCAGCGGCGTCTGACCTCGTCGATGCCGAGACGGAGGCCAAAACCACGGAAACACAACTTCGTAAATATTTAGGAAAGTTATAACATGAAACATCAAAAAGAAGGAAGTCTACTGTTGGGGCTTATCGCGCTGTTGACAGTAGTCGTTATTGTTGCGGTCGTAGGTGTGTTAGCACTCCGACCGGAGAAGACGCTCATCCAGGGAGAAGCGGAGGCAGCGGAATACCGTGTGTCCGGCAAAGTACCGGGGCGTATTGAGATGTACCTCTATGAAGAGGGGGAACAAGTGAAGAAAGGCGATACGCTCGTTGTGATCTATTCGCCTGAAGTGGAGGCGAAGAAAGCGCAGGCACTCGCTGCAAGAGAGATGGCAGAAGCGGTTAACCAGAAAGCCAAGAACGGTGCTCAGCGGGAGCAGATTCAGGGCGCTTACGAGCTCTATCAGAAAGCGAAAGCAGGCGAAGAGATCTACCGCAAGAGTTATGACCGCGTGCAGCGTTTGTATGACAAAGGCGTAGTGAGTGCGCAGAAACGCGATGAGGTAGAGGCGCAGTACAAAGCCGCAGTAGCTACGGTCAAAGCCGCTCGCAGCCAATACGAGATGGCGCTTGCCGGTGCACGCGAGGAGGATAAGGCTGCTGCGGCAGCGCAAGTGGCGCGGGTAGATGGAATCTTACAGGAAGTGGCCGCTGCCGAAGCGGAGAAATACCTGCTTTCGCCTTGCGACGGCGAGGTTTCCGAACTATTTCCGAAGGTAGGAGAACTGGTTGGTCAAGGATCGCCGGTGATGGCTATTGTGGATCTGAGTGATGTATGGTTCACTTTCTCCGTACGCGAAGATATGCTGTATCATTTTCCGGTTGGAAGCGTTATAGAAGTAACTATCCCTGCGCTCGGGAACGGTGTGCGTTATCCGCTGACCGTCACTCATGTGAAGGCGATGGGGACGTACGCTACCTGGCGTTCAACCAAACAGAACGGCGGTTATGACGTGCGTACGTTTGACGTTAAGTGCCGACCGACTTCCGATATTCCGAATCTTCGTCCGGGCATGACAGCTTTGGTAATTGAAAATTGAAAGTTCTTATCTCGGCTAAGCCTCGAACGATCGGCTGAAGCCGTATGGAGAGTTGAAAGTTGAAATACATATTTATTAACATATGGCGGGTGATGCAACGTGAGTTGCATATGATGTTTGCGCGACCACTGTATTTGTTTGCGTCCGTAGGCGTTATGCTGCTCTCTACGTTCTTCTTTCTCACGCTTATGCGTGGAGGAGCGGCGGAGAACATGCCGGTAGCGGTGGTGGACCTCGATCAGACGTCTATCTCACGCCGTCTCATCCATGAGATGCAGGCTACGCCTTCGGTAGATATACAGCTGGTCACGAACTCCTATCCGGAAGCCCGTGAGGCGATGCAGCAGGGAAAGATCTACGGAATTTTCGTGATACGCGAAGGTTTCTATAGTGATTTGGTGGCGTTCAAACGTCCGCAACTCGATTTCTATGTCACGAATGCTTATACGGTAGGCGGCAACACGGCGTACAAACAACTGCTGACGATGGCTAACCTTACTTCGGGCGCGTTTCAGCGTGAGGTGCTGCGAAAGAAAGGTATGACGGATGATGTGATTATGCATCGTATCCAGCCGCTTTCGATAGAGGGGCATATGGTGGCGAACCCATGGGGGAACTATTCCGTCTATCTGGTAAGTACGATCTTACCCGGTATTCTGGGGCTTGTGTGCATCATGCTTACTATCTTCGCGATCGGTTTTGAACTGAAGATGCGCACTTCGCATGCGTGGCTGCGTGCTGCCGGAGGTAACTATACCGTAGCGATGATCGGAAAGCTGATACCTTATACCTTCGTCTATCTGGTGTTAGGTATCGGATGTCATCTGATCTTATACCGCTATGCCGGTTTTCCGGTCTATGGCAGCCACGGTCGTTTGCTCTTCGGAATGGTGCTTTATATCTTTGCGATGGAGGGTCTGGGTATCACGCTCATCGGTTTGTTGCCGACGCTGCGTGATGCGATCTCTATTGCGGCTTTGTATGCGATGTTAGGTTTCTCGCTCTCGGGCTTCACCTATCCCCAGATGTGTATGTTGCCGCCGGTTAAGGCACTCAGTTATATGGAGCCCTTGCGCCATTATTACCTGATCTATGTCAACGAGGCGCTTATGGCGGCTCCGCCGGAGAATAGCCTTTTTAATATGTTGGCGCTTAATGCCTTCATGCTGGCGGCGCTGTGTGTCGCACCCCGTCTCCATAGGGCGCTTGTCTATCAGAACTATCCGCTGAAGTAATTGAAAGTTGAATGTTGAAAGTTGAAAGAGTATGTGGAAGGATTTTGTAAATGAGTTGCGTCGTATCTTTAGCGATGCCGGAGTGATGGTTATTTTTATTGTCGCTACCTTGGCGTACCCTTTCCTGTATAAAGCCATCTATTGGAATGAGCAGATCACGGATATCCCCGTGGCTGTGGTGGACCTGAGTAACAGCACGCAGAGCCGTGAGTTTCTTCATCGGTGGAGCGCAGCGCCGGATATCAAACTGACGCACTCCTGCACCTCTATGGCGGAGGCGGAGCAGCTGCTGCGTGACCAGAAGGTACACGGTATCATCTATTTCCCGCGTGACTTCGCCAAGCAGTTGGCGGACCCGCTTGGACAAGCGCATATATCGCTTTTCTGCGATATGTCGTCGTTCCTCTATATGAAGGCGATCTATCTCTCCTGTAACCAGGTGATGCTGGAGTCGATGCGTAATATCCAGATTGACCGTTACGAACAGATGGGTATGGATAAGGAGTTCGCTTGGTCGCTTGTGCAGGACGCCCCGTATCATGAGACGGCGCTCTTTACGCCCACCGGCGGTTATGGTTCTTTCCTCATCCCGGCGGTACTGGTGCTGATCCTGCATCAGACCCTTTTCTTCGGTATCTGTATGCTTGGCGGCACGGCGCGTGAGGAGAACCTCGATCAGTATAGTATCCGGTCGCTTATCGCCCGCACCGGAGCGTATTTCCTTATCTACTATGGTCTGGCAGCTATCCTGCTGGGGTTCCTGCCGCGTCTCTTCGATATACCTCATATAGGGGACATAGGGACGATTCTGCTTCTTATCATTCCTTATCTACTGGCGGTTATTTTCTTCTCGCTCTGCGTCAGCGTATTCATCCGCAACCGTGAGTCGGGAATGGTGTTGCTGATTTCTTCGTCGCTTATCTTCCTGTTTCTGGCTGGTATCTCATGGCCGAAGGAGATGATCCCGCAGGCTTGGCGATGGGTGGCAGCCTGCATCCCTTATACATGGGGAGCGCACGCGTTCATTCATGTCAACTCGATGGGTGCAACGTTCTCTCAAGTGACGCGTGAGTTCATCGCGCTATGGGTGCTCACCGGAGCGTACGGTGTAATGGCGTGTGTGTTGTTTTATATAAGGAAAGAGCGTGGAGCTCTAAGACAAAAGAAAGAGTGCTGATGCGCTCTTTCTTTTGGTGAGGGGGTGCCGGTTACGGGTTATGGGTTACGGGTTATGGGTTACGGGTTTAGGCGCCGGATGTTATCCAGACACTATGAAAAAATCCCCCCAAAAACTATGTCTTTTTTGAAAAATCCTTATATTTCCGAACCCCAAAATTTGCATATGTCAAAAAAAAGCATTACCTTTGCAGCCTGATTTGTTAGATATGACAGAACAAGAGATTGAAATACGGGCGCAGCGCGCTACTGAGTTATTCAAACAGGGGTTTAACTGCTCGCAATCAGTGTTCGCCTCCTGTGCGGATATGTACGGGATTACGGACGAACAGTTGGCGTTGCGTCTATCGGCATCGTTCGGCGGCGGCATCGGTCGGATGCGTATGGTTTGTGGTGCCGCGAGCGGGATGTTTCTGTTAGCAGGTCTGCATAACGGTTCTGCGACTCCGCATGATAACGACGGTAAGATGGCCAACTATGCGTTTGTACAAAATCTGGCAGGGCAGTTCAAAGACAAGTACGGCAGTTTGATTTGTGCGGAGTTGTTGGGTTTGGCTCCGAAAGGACAGTGCGATGTGAAGTTGGATCTGGATCCCAGACCCGCGGAACGCACGCCCGAGTATTACCAGAAACGGCCGTGTTCCGAGATGGTAGCCGAGGCCGTTCGCATTTATTTGAGAAGTTTATGATCGTTAAAAATCTGATAGAGCTAATCGGCAAGACGCCGATGTTGGAAGTACAACCGGGTCTGCTGTTGAAATTAGAGCGTTTCAATCCCGGTGGATCGGTAAAGGACCGTACGGCTCTTTCGATGATAGAGGATGCCGAAAAACGCGGTGTTTTGCAACCGGGCGGAACGATTATTGAACCTACGAGCGGAAACACCGGAGTGGGTTTGGCATGGATCGGTAAACTGAAGGGCTATCGTGTGATATTAACCATGCCAGAGACCATGTCGGTGGAGCGTCGAAATCTCTTGACTACCTATGGTGCAGAACTTGTTCTGACACCCGGAGCAGAAGAAATGAAAGGGGCGATAGCGAAGGCTGAAGCCATGCAGCGCGAGACGCCGAACAGTATTATCTTAGGCCAGTTTGTGAACCCTGCGAACCCTGCCGTTCACTATGCTACGACAGGTCAGGAGATTTGGGAAGATACGAATGGTCAAGTGGATGTCTTCATTGCCGGAGTCGGCACCGGAGGTACAGTCAGTGGAGTAGGGCGTGCATTGAAAGAGAAGAATATGCTGGTAGAGGTCATCGCCGTTGAGCCTGCTTCTTCTCCTGTCTTATCCGGAGGGAAAGCGGGTGCGCATAAGATACAAGGAATAGGTGCGGGCTTTGTGCCCGAGACCTACCAAGCCGCTTTTGTGGATCGCGTGATGACTATCACGAACGAAGATGCCATGGAAGCTGCGCGGGCATTGGCAAAAGAGCAGGGTCTGTTGGTTGGTATCTCGAGCGGTGCGGCCTATGCTGCGGCTTGCCGGTTGATGCAACAACCCGACTATAAAGACAAGACCATCGTAGTATTGTTACCCGATACAGGCGAACGCTATTTAAGTGTATTATGACGAAAATACCCACTATTAATCAGTTAAAGCAATTAGTAGCGCACTTGCAGGGTGTGATCTTCCCGGAGTATTTCCCGAAGGTAGAGGCACCGCTGGATCTCTGTTTACCTGATGCTTTCTGGGCAGAGTTACCGGCTATTTCACGACTCGTGAATACGGATGTAGATGCGGTGTTGCATAACGACCCGGCTGTTACCGATCGCGGAGAAGTGATTCTTTCGTATCCGCTTACTTTTGCTATGGTACATTACCGTGCTGCGCATGTGTTGTACCACCTTGGTATTCCGCGTATTCCGCGTATGTTAACCGAGTTGGCGCACAGCCGTACGGGTATTGATATTCACCCCGCGGCAACTATTGGCGACTATTTCTGTATCGATCATGGTACGGGGGTTGTCATTGGCGAGACTACTATCATCGGTTCGCATGTAGTGCTCTATCAAGGTGTGACGTTGGGTGCGAAGAATTTTGAATATGATGAACAAGGACGACCGATTGATATCCCTCGTCACCCGATCTTAGAGGACCGTGTGACAGTCTATTCGAACACCTCTATCTTGGGGCGTGTAACTATCGGTCATGACACCGTAATAGGCGGTAACGTCTGGCTCACCCAAGATGTCCCTGCCAACTCCATCGTGCTTCAGTCCACACCGGAGATTAGGATAAAAGAAAAAAGATAACCCCTTAACGTTTGCACAGCAAACCATTTTAACGTTTTAACACTTTAACGCTTAAAAATATGAAATATTTTTTAGCCATTATTGGCGGAGGTCCTGCGGGCTATACAGCAGCAGAGAAGGCCTCGAAAGCCGGTAAAGATGTGGTGCTCTTCGAGCAAAACGCTGTAGGAGGTACGTGTCTGAATGTAGGCTGTATTCCTACCAAATCGCTCTTGTATGGCGCGAAGCAGTATTATAATGCGACACACGCACAGAAATACGGTGTAACGGCAGAGAACGTAGCGTTCGATTTTGCTGCCATGCAGAAGCGCAAGACCATTGTGGTGCGCAAACTGGTAGCCGGTATCAAACAGCGTCTGAATAACGAACACTGTACGTTGGTCAGCGGAGCTGCAGCAGTAGTAAGTCGTACGGATGAACTCGTGACCGTTTCATGCAACGGCGAGACTTACGAAGCCGAGAATCTTTTGATTTGTACGGGTTCGACGAACTTCGTTCCTCCTATTCCGGGTATCAAAGAGAATGAGTATGTGTGGGACAGTACAGATGCCTTGGCTGCTACCGAACTGCCGAAATCGATTATTATTGTCGGAGGCGGTGTGATCGGTATGGAGTTTGCAACGCTGTACCATGAATTAGGGGTGCCTGTAACGGTTATCGAAGCCATGCCGACTATCTTGCCGAATCTGGACCAAGACATAGTAAATGTGCTGTTAGAGAAATACAAAAAAGCAGGAATTAACATCTTGACCAGTACAAAAGTAGAGTCCATCGAAGGCGGGAAAGTAAATGTCAAATCGCAAATTTCCAATGACCAATTACAAATATCCGCGGAGCGGATCTTGGTTTCAGTAGGTCGTAGAGCGAACCTCCAAGGTCTCGAAGCATTGAATGATTTGGAGTTAAATCGCGGAGCGATTATTGTGGATGATTTCATGAAGACGAACCTTCCGAACGTCTATGCCTGCGGCGATGTGACGGGTAAGATCATGTTGGCCCATGTAGCAGCCCGTCAGGCGGAAGTGATGGTTGGTCGTCTGTTGAAACAGATTCCGCTGCAGCGTATCGCTTATAATGCCATACCGTCGGTCGTTTATACCAATCCTGAGATAGCGTCTGTAGGTATCACCGAGCAGCAGGCTGCGGAACTGAATATCGAGACCGAAGTGCGTCAACTGCCGATGACATTCAGTGGTCGATTTATGGCAGAGAACGAAGGGGAGACCGGTCTTTGCAAACTGGTGTTAGATACCAAGAAACAGACCATTTTAGGTGTGCATTGTATCGGCAACCCGTGTTCGGAATTCATTGCCGCGGCTTCTTTTGCGGTGCGTATGGGCTATACGACAGCCGAGTTCGAACAGGTTGTCTTCCCGCATCCTACGGTAAGTGAAATTCTGCATGAGATAATATAAAAATCCTCTATTTTTTTACTAAAAACGGCGAAATTCCAAAAATTTTGCCGTTTTTATTTGCATAAATGCAAAAAAAGCCGTAAATTTGCGAACTTTTTTGCAAGTTGAATAGTAGAAGCACAAATAATGAAAAAATTTTAATATTATGAAAAAACATTTTTTCTCTTTCCTGATTTTGGTGTTCGCAACGCAAATGCTGTGGGCAGCAACAGTAACAAAACCAGAACAGATTCCTGCGTATTGGTCTTCTGCGGACGGTAAATCCGGTAAAGAACTATGGTCCGCTGTAAGTGCTCAAACGAATGTGGGCTATTCGTCCATCGGTTACAAAGGTCTTTATACTGCTTATTCGAAGACTGATGTATATCCGGCCGGACATCCGAAAGCCGGTAAAATATGGGATATGTATGGAGAGTGTGCCTTCGAAAAATCGAATACCTGCGGTAACTACAGCGGTGTATGCGATTGTTACAACCGCGAGCACTCGATCCCTCAATCCTGGTGGGGAGGAGGAACAGGCGGCATCGGAAACGATATCTTCCATGTGTTACCTACTGATGGAAAAGTGAATGGTGTGCGCTCGAACTATGAATACGGCGAGGTGAACGGAGGTACCAATTGGGTAGGGAATAAGTTCGGTTCAGCCGGCAGTTGGTCCACGGATAAGAAAACCATCGCTTCTTCTGCCGGAGAGGTGATTAAGGGTAGTGGCAGTGTATTCGAGCCTAAACCGGAATACAAAGGTGATATCGCTCGCGGTCTGATGGGTACAATCATTAAATGGCAACAATCGAAATTGACCATCAGTAATACATTCTTTACGGGTGTTTATACCGCGCAGCAGAACTTCGGCTTGAAGAAGAAAGCCGTTGTACTACTGATGAAATGGCACCGTGAGGATCCTGTTTCGCAGAAAGAGATAGATCGTAATAACGGTATCCAGCAGACGCAGGGTAACCGCAATCCGTTTATTGACTATCCGTATCTGGCGGAGTATATCTGGGGTGAGCATGCCGGTGAAGTGGTAGATATGGACCTCTTGATGCCTTCTACTGATCCTGACTTTATTCCGGGTAAGAGTGACGGTTTCCGTACGTATGTTCCTCCTGTTCCCGGAGCGACATACGGCGTGACCTGGTCAGCTAACGGCGAGGTGCTCTATGTGGATTCGATAGCCGAGGAAGTGAAGATAAGCGTTTTGCCGTCTGATCCGACGAGTTGTTCGACAGAGAGTAGCGTCTTTATGGGTTGGACGGAAGCGCCTATCAGCGGTACGCAAGACGAAGCTCCGAGTCCGTTATACACCAAGGCTGCCGACTTCCCTGCCGTAACGCAGGATGTAACCTACTATGCGGTCTTTGCAAAAGAAGAAACCGGCGGCTCGTCCGCTCCGAAGACCTATACGTTCGATGCCGAGCATCAGGAAGGATGGGCTAATACGGCGTCCAAAAATGGTTCGTACTGGCTCTTAGACCAAGGTAAGACAATCGTCTCGCCGACGATCGACCTGATGTATCTTGAGTCAATCGTAGTGAAGATGCGAACCTACGGCGGCACGCAATACGATGAGTTGACTATCTCCAAGGCAGATGGAGTGCTGACAACGATTAACGCTACAGGCGGTAGTACGATGACCGAATATACATGGCAAAACAACCTCGATATCACCGGCGAGTCAAAGATCACTTTCACCTGCACCAACGCGGTCAGCGACAAGGGAATCGGCGTACAAATGATCGTCATTAACGCAGGCGGTGCGGCCTCGACTTACAGCCGTTATATCACGTCCTGTCAAGGAACCATGGAAGTGGATCCTGTGATGGAGGATAAGGCGGCTACCCGTAAGATCCTCGTCGGCGGTCAACTCTATATCATCCATAATAACCAGTTGTTTACTATCCAGGGACAACGCGTGAAATAAATGAGTAATGAGCAATAAGAAATTACAACTGATAGGGTGCTGTGTTCTGAGCCTGCTGTTCAGTGCTCCGGCGTTTGGCAATGTCATCACAGGCGTAGCGGCTATCCCGGACGGCTATTATGATGGAGTGAGCGGAAAGAAAGGAGCGGATAACATCCTCAATGCCCTTAACACCTGTATCTCCAAAGACTATAAAGAGATCTCGTATAAGGCTCTCGAACCGCATTATCTGAATACCGATTTCTATTCCGATACTCTTTGGGATATGTATTCCACATGCCGTTTCACCTATGAGGATGCAAACATACCGCAAAAGAAAGTATGCGACGGATGGAACAAAGAGCATGTGTGCTGTCAGTCCTGGCTTGGTTCCGGACCGATGGTGTCGGATATGTTTAATGTCTATCCGACCGATGCACGTATTAACAACTTGCGTTCGAACTACCCCTATGGTGTCGTATCTACGTTCAGCGGTTTCTCCGGTGATCCGGACAAGCACGGTCTGGGTAAACTCGGCTCGTCGAAAGCCGGTGTGGGAACGGTGTATGAACCCGATGACCGCTACAAAGGCGACTTCGCACGCACGTTCTTCTATATGGTAGCGCGGTATCGGAGTAACGTCCTAAACTCAGGAAATGGTTCGCGGATGTTCTCCTCTAATCCCACGAACCTCACCACCTACGCTCTTAATTTCCTGCTTCAGTGGCACCGGAACGACCCGGTCAGTGAGAAAGAGATCGACCGTAACAAGGCCGTCTAT
>SAMEA3663084__coassemble_94_pt1 | contig 29192 bp, 35 predicted proteins | sample SAMEA3663084__metabat2_low_PE_028 | metagenome-assembled genome bin SAMEA3663084 (sample SAMEA3663084) | pig gut metagenome | biome: pig gut; feature: pig-associated habitat; material: faeces | place: France | collected 2012 | reverse complement strand
GGAACTTGCGAGTTTTATTGACAAACTTGCCATAGATGGGGTGTTTCTCTTTCCAACGAACAGCGACCACGATGGTCTTCTCCATCTTGTTGGAAACAACTACGCCCACGCGCTCTTTTCTAAGATTTCTTTCCATTGTCTTTGTCGTTTTTTACTTGTTAATTTCTCTTGCACGCAATTCAGTTGCAAGGCGAGCGATATTACGACGCGCAGCCTTAATTTGCAACGGATTGTCAAGCGGAGAAATGCTGTGATTTAACTTGAGACGTACCAGCGCCTCTTTCTCTGCTGCCAGACGCTCCTGGAGTTCAGCAGTCGTTAATTCTTTGATTTCAGCTGTTTTCATAATCCAAATTAAGCATTTTGTGTTGCGTCGTAATCACGTCTTACGACAAATTTAGTGGTCACAGGCAGCTTCTGAGCGGCGAGACGCAATGCCTCTTTTGCTACATCGTAGCTTACGCCCTCTACCTCGAAGATGATACGACCGGGCTCCAATGGTACTACGAAGCCTTCCGGAGCACCTTTACCTTTACCCATACGGACATCCAACGGTTTCTTCGTGATCGGTTTATCCGGGAATACACGGATCCACACCTGACCTTGACGTTGCATATAACGGGTTACGGCGATACGGGCTGCCTCGATTTGACGACCGGTCAACCATACGGTACCCAAACTCTTGATACCGAACGAACCGAATGCCAACTCCTGACCGCGGTGAGCGAAGCCCTTGATGCGGCCTTTTTGGCAACGGCGGAATTTTGTTTTCTTAGGTTGTAACATAACTGTTCTAATCTACAAATCGGTTAAACATTAATTTTGTTTTTTGTTGCGGCGGAAGCCCTTGCGATCTCCGCGGCCCTCACGACGATCCATGCCGGGACGGCCTGCCTCTTGCTTCTGCGAGAAGTTCGGAGCCAAGTCTTTCTTACCATACACTTCTCCACGGCAGATCCATACCTTAACACCGAGTACACCAACCTTGGTGATAGCACCTACGTGGCAGTAGTCGATGTCAGCGCGCAGCGTGTGCAACGGGGTACGACCCTCTTTGTACATCTCGCTACGTGCGATCTCGGCGCCGTTCAAACGACCGGAGATCTGTACCTTAATACCCTCAGCGCCCATACGCATGGTGCTCTGGATAGCCATCTTAACGGCACGACGATAAGCGATCTTGCCTTCCAGCTGACGAGCGATCTTGTTAGCCACGATGGTAGCGTCCAACTCCGGACGTTTTACCTCGTAGATGTTGATCTGTACGTCTTGCTTGGTGATCTTTTGGAGTTCCTTCTTCAATTTGTCAACCTCTTCTCCACCTTTTCCGATGATATAACCGGGGCGAGCGGTGCAGATAGTAACAGTCACAAGTTTCAGAGTTCTTTCGATAACGATACGGGAAATACTAGCCTCTGCGAGACGAGCGTTGAGGTACTCGCGAATCTTGCTATCCTCAAGCAGCGTATCTCCGTAATTCTTGCCTCCAAACCAGTTGGAGTCCCAACCGCGGACGATGCCCAGACGGTTAGCTATAGGATTAATTTTTTGTCCCATAATTGATTACTTTTCAGCGTTAGTATTTTTAGTATCTACAAATATTGTAACGTGGTTGCTACGCTTGCGGATACGATAAGCACGACCCTGAGGAGCGGGAAGCATACGCTTGATCGCCATACCGCCGTCAACCATGATTTTCGTTACATAGAGAGTTTCCTCCTCTGCCTTCTTGCCCGTCTTGGTCTCCCAGTTGGCAACAGCAGATTTCAGGAGCTTCTCGAGTGCGCGACTTGCCTCACGAGTAGAGAAATGCAGCGCACCGAGGGCACGATTCACTTCCATGCCGCGAACCATGTCTGCTACGAGACGCATCTTACGCGGGCTGGTAGGAATTCCGTTTGCTTTGGCAAAATACAACTCCTTGCGAGCTGCTTTCATTGCCTCAGCGCTATTATGTTTTCTTGCACCCATTTTAATCTTGAGTTTTTAAATGTTAATTTGACTGCAATGGATTACTTCTTGTTATTTCCCGAGTGACCGCGGAAGGTACGTGTCGGAGCGAACTCGCCCAGCTTGTGACCTACCATGTTCTCCGTTACATAAACAGGAATGAACTTGTTTCCATTGTGAACTGCAATAGTGTGACCTACAAAGTCAGGGGAGATCATACTCGCGCGAGACCAAGTCTTGATGACTTCTTTTTTGTTTGCCTCATTCATAGCGAGCACCTTGTCTTCCAACTTAACGTTGATAAACGGTCCTTTTTTCAATGAACGACTCATAATGTTAATCTAACTTTAATAGGTTAATTATTTTTTACGTCTTTCTATAATGTACTGGTTGCTCTGGTTCTTCGGGTGACGTGTCTTGTATCCCTTAGCGAGCAGACCCTTACGGCTTCTCGGGTGTCCACCGGACTGACGGCCTTCACCACCACCCATCGGGTGATCTACAGGGTTCATTACAACGCCACGGTTGCGCGGACGACGACCGAGCCAACGGCTACGACCAGCCTTACCGCTCTTCTCCAAAGCGTGATCGCTGTTACCTACTACACCAACAGTAGCCTTGCAAGCTGCAAGCACCTTGCGGAGCTCGCCTGAAGGCAGTTTGATGATAGCGTACTTGTCCTCACGGCTGCTCAACTGAGCGAACGTACCGGCACTACGTACCATAGAGGCACCTTGCCCCGGGCGAAGCTCGATGTTGTGAATGAGCGTTCCGAGAGGAATTACAGACATAGGCAGTGCATTGCCTACTTCAGGAGCAGCATTTTCTCCCGACATTACAGTTTGACCTACTTGCAGTCCATTCGGTGCAAGGATATAGCGCTTCTCTCCGTCAGCGTAGAACAACAGAGCGATACGAGCACTACGGTTCGGATCGTACTCAATAGTCTTTACTACTGCGGGAACACCATCTTTATTGCGCTTGAAGTCAATTACGCGATACTTCTGTTTGTGACCACCGCCGATGTAACGCATCGTCATCTTTCCGACGTTGTTACGACCACCGGTTTTGGTTTTACCAAACACAAGCGATTTCTCAGGAGCGCTCGCGGTAATTGTCTCGAACGCACCTATAACTTTGTGTCTTTGCCCAGGTGTTGTGGGTTTTAATTTACGTACAGCCATTTTTTAGATATTGCTATAAAAATCAATTGTTTCACCTTCCTTCAGCGTTACGATCGCTTTCTTATACGCCTGTTGCGCACCCTTCAACAGACCGGACTTGGTCCAGCGCTGTTTAACTTTCGGAGCACGGATCAACGTATTCACATCTGTAACCTGAACGTTGTACATTTCTTCTACCGCTTTCTTGATCTCAACTTTGTTGGCATTGCGAGCTACAACGAAACCATAACGGTTCAGTTTCTCACCGGCGGCGGTCATCTTCTCAGTGACGATTGGTTTAATAATAATTGCCATAATTCTACCTCCTTATGCGTTTAAAGTTGCCTCGATAGCAGCAGCCGAAGCCTCGGTCAGAACTACTACGTTCGAGTTCATGATTGTGTAGGTGTTCAGCTCGTTTACGTTCACTACGTTCACACGCTGAATGTTAGCGGCGGACTTGCGAGCGTTGAGATTAGCGTCTGCTACGACGAAGAGCACTTTCTTTTCTGCTACCTGGAGAGCGTTCAATACCTCTACCATAGCTTTGGTTTTCGGTGCGTCGAAGTTCAGAGCGTCCAATACGAGCAACTCATTCTGTTTTGCGCGAAGCGACAGAGCGGATTTGCGAGCAAGTTGTTTTACTTTCTTGTTCAACTTGAAGTCGTAGTCACGGGGTACGGGACCAAAGATGGTACCACCACCTACGCGAATCGGAGACTTCAGATCACCCGGACGTGCACCTCCGCCACCTTTCTGGCGACCGAGTTTACGGGTCGAGTGAGCGTTCTCGCTACGCTGTTTTGCTTTCGCTGTACCTTGGCGTTGTGCTGCCAAGAATTGCTTAACGTCCAAGTAGATAGCATGGTCGTTAGGCTCGATGCCGAAGATAGCGTCATTCAGAGCGATCTTCTTTCCGGTCTCTTTACCGGCTTGGTTCAAAATACTAAGTTCCATAACTAATTACTTGTTAATAATGACGATTGAATTTTTTGCGCCCGGTACACTACCCTTGACCATGATCAAGTTGTACTCGGGGATTACTTTCAGTACGACGAGGTTCTGAACGGTTACGCGGTCACCACCCATCTGGCCGGCCATACGTGTGCCCGGGAAGATACGGCTCGGGTAAGCACATGCACCTACCGAACCCGGTGCGCGCAGACGATCGTCCTGACCGTGCGTGCTCTGACCTACACCGCCGAAGCCATGACGCTTAACGACACCCTGGAAACCGTGGCCCTTGCTGGTTCCGATAACGTCCACGTACATGCCCTCTTCGAAGAGATCAGCTGCTGTGATTGTTTGACCCAGAGCCAGTTCTCCATCGAACTCAAACTCTGCTAAGTGGCGCATGGGCTCTACGCCTGCGGCCTTGAAATGGCCTGCTTCGGCCTTGTTCGTGTGCTTCTCGCTCTTGTGCATAAAGCCAACCTGAGCGGCTTTGTAACCGTCTTTCTCAACGGTCTTCAGCTGAGTCACTACGCAAGGACCTGCCTCGATAACGGTGCACGGGATGTTTTTGCCGTCGGCACCGAAGACGGAAGTCATTCCGATCTTTTTTCCTAATAAACCTGGCATTGTTGCTTAGTTTTTAAATAATAATTGTTAATTAACTCCTCACTCGCCATCGGGTTAATTCTTAGGTCTTCCTAGGATTTCCTAGGTCTTCCTAGGATTTCCTATTACCTCACTATCCGATGGATGAGGTTTGTTGTTTATCAAACTTTGATTTCTACTTCCACACCGCTTGCGAGCTCGAGTTTCATCAGAGCCTCTACGGTTTTGTTGTTGCTGTTGTAGATGTCGATCAGACGCTTGTAGCTCGCCAACTCAAATTGCTCACGGCTCTTTTTGTTAACGAAGGTCGAGCGGTTAACCGTGAAGATACGCTTGTGCGTCGGCAGTGGAATCGGACCACTTACTACAGCACCCGTAGCTTTTACGGTCTTTACGATCTTCTCTGCAGACTTGTCAACCAAGTTGTGGTCGAAAGACTTCAGTTTGATACGAATTTTTTGACTCATAATAAATAATACTGTTTTTATTTGTTAGTAATTTCGCAGAGCGCAGATAACCTTAAGAGTCATTTGCTAAGATGACCCACGCCCCGCAGGGTTAATTGATATTTTTCGCCGTACTTAAGATCACGTACGTGTGTACGTGTGTATGTACGTGTTATTTTTATTAGGTACGCGCTCGCACGCTTGCTTGCGCGTGCCTAAATGTTGCTTTGTTTTGAATTGGCTTTTGTTTGGAGTAGATTTGAGTTTTCTAGCAAGGGAGTTATGGGGTCCATAATGACCGAGCCAAAAACCCAAAGCTACCCAAAGAAAACCAATTATACGAGGTCTACTCGACCGCCTACCTCAGTCAGTACAGCCTTAGCGATCGACGAGCTTACAGCTTCGTAGTGGCTGAACTCCATGGAGCTCGTTGCACGACCGGAGGTGATGGTACGCAGAGCGGTTACATAACCGAACATCTCTGCCAGAGGCACGTGAGCCTTCACGATGCGCGCACCGGTACGGCTGGTATCCATGCCTTCTACCTGGCCACGACGTTTGTTCAGGTCACCGATGACATCACCCATGCTCTCTTCCGGAGTAACGACCTCGATCTTCATGATCGGCTCCATGAGGACAGGTTTAGCCTTAGCACAAGCCTCTTTGAATGCCATCTGAGCAGCGATCTCGAAGGACAGCTGATCGGAGTCAACCGGGTGGAAGCTACCATCCATGAGGGTTACCTTCAGGCTGTCAAGCGGATATCCTGCAAGAACACCATTCTTCATAGCCATCTCGAAGCCCTTCTGTACAGACGGGATATACTCCTTAGGCACGTTACCACCCTTGACAACGTCTTCGAACTGAAGACCGCCCGGGAAGTCAGCGTCAGCCGGCTCAACGCGAACGATGATGTCAGCGAACTTACCACGACCACCGGATTGTTTCTTATAAACCTCACGCAACTCAACCGGAGCACTGATAGCCTCACGGTAAGCCACTTGCGGACGACCTTGGTTACACTCTACCTTGAACTCACGTTTCAGACGGTCGATGATGATCTCCAAGTGCAGCTCACCCATACCGCTGATGACAGTCTGACCTGTCTGCTCGTCGGTTTTAACAGTGAACGTCGGATCCTCCTCTGCGAGTTTAGCAAGACCTACGCCGAGTTTGTCGAGGTCAGCCTGGCTCTTCGGCTCTACAGAGATACCGATCACCGGTGCCGGGAACTCGATGGACTCGAGTACGATAGGTTTGTTCTCGTCGCACAACGTATCGCCCGTGCGTATATCCTTAAATCCTACGCCTGCGCCTATATCACCCGCGAGGATCGTCTCAACCGGGTTCTGGTGGTTGGAGTGCATCTGGAAGATACGGCTGATACGCTCTTTCTTACCCGAACGCGGGTTGTAAACGTATGAACCTGCATCCAGGTGACCCGAGTACACGCGGAAGTAGCACAGACGACCTACATACGGATCGGTAGCGATCTTAAAGGCGAGTGCGCAGAGCGGATCTGCATCATCCGGGTGACGCTCTTCCTCTGCGTCGGTGTTCGGGTTGGTACCGTTGATCACCGGAGTGTCGAGCGGACTCGGCAGGTATGCGCAGACAGCGTCAAGCATAGTCTGTACACCTTTGTTCTTGAACGACGAACCGCAGATAACCGGGAAAATCTTCATGGCGAGGGTACCCTTACGGATAGCTACGCGGATCTCGTCCTCGGTGATAGTAGAAGGATCGTCGAAGTATTTCTCCATCAGTGTGTCATCGAACTCCGATACCGTCTCCAGCATCTTGTCGCGCCACTCCTCAGCCTCAGCCTGGAGGTTAGCCGGGATCTCTTCCTCTACGTACTCGGCACCCATGGTCTCATCGTGCCAAAGGATAGCTTTCATCTTCACGAGGTCAACGACACCCTTGAAGGTCTCCTCAGCTCCGATAGGAATCTGGATAGGACAGGGAGTAGCACCCAGAACCTCTTTGATCTGACGAACTACGTCGAAGAAGTTCGCACCGGAGCGGTCCATCTTGTTCACGTAGCACAGACGCGGTACGTTGTATTTGTCAGCCTGACGCCAAACAGTCTCGGACTGCGGCTGAACACCACCTACCGAGCAGAGTGCCATTACGGCACCATCGAGGATACGGAGCGAACGCTCTACCTCTACGGTAAAGTCTACGTGCCCCGGAGTGTCGATCAGGTTGATCTTATACTTGTTGCCTGCATAGTTCCAGTAGGTAGTAGTAGCAGCAGAAGTGATGGTGATACCACGCTCCTGCTCCTGCACCATCCAGTCCATAGTAGCCGCTCCATCGTGCACCTCACCGATCTTATGGGTCAGACCCGTGTAGAACAGGATACGCTCCGACGTAGTGGTCTTACCCGCATCGATGTGGGCCATAATACCGATGTTACGGTTTAATTTCAAATCATGTTTTGCCATAATTGTCTTTTCAATCTTTTTTGCAATTTCTTTTCTAGGCTTTCCTAGGTCAACCTAGGTCTTCCTAGGAGTTCCTAGTTTAGAATCTAAAGTGTGCGAATGCACGGTTAGCCTCAGCCATTCTGTGCATATCCTCTTTACGCTTGAACGCACCACCCTGGTTATTGAACGCATCCATGATTTCTGCAGCCAGCTTCTCAGCCATCGAGTGGCCACCGCGCTTGCGTGCAAACTGGATCATGTTCTTCATTGCGATGCTCTCCTTGCGGTCAGCACGGATCTCGGTCGGCACCTGGAAGGTAGCACCACCGATACGCTTCGATTTAACCTCTACCAACGGGGTGATGTTATCCAGTGCCTGCTTCCAGATATCCAGAGCGGCTTTCTCCTCACCCTTCATTTTGTTCTCTACTACGCCGAGTGCGCTGTAGAACACACCATATGCGGTGTTTTTCTTACCATCGAGCATCAGGTGGTTCACAAATTTTGCCACCATTACCTCACCGTACACCGGATCCGGCAGAATAACTCGTTTTTGCGGTTTTGCTTTTCTCATTGTCTTAAATAATTTTTGTTTGGCTGTGATCTTCTTCAGTAACGAAGCGAATTCGTAATTTTTAATTTTTAATTCTTAATTCTTCATTCGGCTCCGCCGCTTACTCAACCCTCAACCCATTGTTTTCGTCCCAAATATGGAACATTTAGTTAGTTTTCAAAAAATCAGAACTGTCGTTCTTCCGATTAAGGACCGTTCGCTTCGCTCTCTAAAGGAGTAAGGATTAAGGATTATCTTGTTTCGCATAGTCGATTGCGTTTAGTCTTTATTCCTTTAGCGCAGCGGTCTTTACTCTTTCAGCCCGCAGGGCGGTCTTACTTCTTAGCTTTCGGACGCTTAGCTCCGTATTTAGAGCGGCGTTGGAGACGATTAGCCACACCGGCGGTATCAAGCGTACCACGAACGATGTGATAACGAACACCCGGCAGGTCTTTTACACGACCGCCACGTACCATTACGATGCTGTGCTCTTGCAAGTTGTGTCCCTCTCCCGGGATGTAAGCGTTCACCTCCTTGCTGTTCGTCAGGCGCACACGGGCAACCTTACGCATAGCGGAGTTAGGTTTCTTCGGGGTCGTTGTGTAAACACGTACACAAACGCCACGACGCTGCGGGCAGCTGTCAAGAGCCGGGCTCTTCGACTTGTCCACCAGTTCTGCTCTTCCTTTTCTAACTAATTGTTGAATTGTAGGCATTTTGTTGTTTTAAATTTGATTTGTTTAACTATAAATATTCCATGCTTTCGCTCGCGTTTCATTGCTTATATATAGGCGTTTGCGCATATGTAAGCCTGTGCACGCGCTGAAAAAGCGTGCAAAGGTACTGCTTTTTTTTGAAATACGCAAATATTTTCTAAAGAAAATGCAAAAAAAGTTTGTTTTTCTTCAAAATGTAAGGTTTATATGACAAAAACACAACCAACAAACCCCATCCAAATTGGGATGAGGTCTGTTTGCTGTTTCGGGTGTATTTTAGGCGTATTTTACGCCCGTTGAGAAGTCCAAATTTTACTTCAACTTAACTCCGGTTAATATGTGTGATTCCGTACTTTTCAAGCAGTTCGACATAGTGTTTTACCGATCCGGAATAGCGTCCTAACTCCTTCCAAGCGCGAACAAACTGGTCGTGATTGTTCTTTTTGGAGTAGTCCTTGACCAGCTGCTCGGTCATCCACCGGGTGATGTCCCGAACGGAGCAAGCACGGCGCACGTATCCCATCTGCCGCAAGGCATAGATAGCGGCGGAGAGGCACTGGAAATAATCCCACTCTTTCTCCTGAATCCGCAGGAACTGCGTCAGCTGTTTCTGTTGTTTCTCGCTCACCTCTTTTTCCCAGAAAAGCACCGGTTTCTCGGGCTTCAGATGCTTGGTGATATATTTCTGCCAGCTGAGCATCCATTGTCCCCACAACTGCCGCCGGTCGTCATTCAAAGCATTTATCTCCTCCTTTAGAAAGAGCCAGTCGGTCTCTTGATCCACTACGAAGTTCCGATGTCTGGCAGCGCGGGGTTGCGAACCGGGGATCTCCCGTATCTGCGCTTGATAACTCGTCCACACCCAGGTGAGATAGCGTTTGTAGATATCTTCTGCATCCTCGCCTTCAAAGATGAAAGTCGGTTCGTTGTTTTGGTCATCGCGTTGCAGACCTTCATAGAGCGCATTGACCTGCGCAGGATCCGTCCAGTTCGTGTGTAAGAACTGTTGCCGACGCGTCTCTGTCTGCGCGGCGTTCAGCAACCATTGTGCAAAAGGCGCATCCCAAGGACAGCACTCCCAGATATGGTTCCGGAAGGTCTCCTCCGTCAGGTAGTGCATATACGTCGTCACCAATTGCAGCGCCAGATCCAGCAAACGCACATTCGGGCATATATCCGCCCACTCCACTTCCGAAGTAGCCAAATCAATGTACGCATTGTTGAGCAGCTCGACCTCTGTGCCGATCAGTCCCCATTCGTTGCGTCTCACTTCGCGTTCGTACTGCTTGATCCACACCATCCGCTCCGCGTCGCTATCTATCGCTATACCTCGCCGGACGCCTTCCTCCGTGTCCACAATCAACGCACTCAGCAGCGCAGCTCCTGCCACGCCACCTATCTCTACATCCGTTCCAGCCACTTTTAGATAGTGGTTCTCGTACCGCAGTCGGTCGTCTATGATATAGTCTTCTAACATAATAGCTTCTCCAAATCAAGTGTCAGGAACTGCTCTATCGTGATTCCCTCATGCCCAACAATCAACGCTAATTTGGGATGAAAAAGATTTCGGAATGTAACTAAGCCGCTTGTCATCTTCTCATAGTTGCTTTTGACTTCTATGCCAACAATTTCATTGTTCCATTCAAGTACAAAATCCACCTCTTCAGCTTTCTGCCGCCAATACCACACGTTCATGTCGTTCAACTCCGCTTGGCTAAGCAAGTATGCTCCGACAGCCGATTCAACCTGACGTCCCCATAACTTCGGATCTGTGGCTACTTGCCTGAATGTATGACGCGAATAAGCATTATAAAGCGCATTGTTATATACCTGAAACTTAGGCACACTTTGATGTTTGCGGGCATCATCATTCGCATATTTATACAATCCTGCCAGCAGATTTGCCTCTTTGAGCAGTTTTAAATATGCAGCTATCGTGGTTACATTTCCGGCATCTTGCAGCTGTCCTTTCAATTTAGTGAGCGACAGCAATTCTGTAGAATAGGAGCACCCAAGTTCAAAAATCTGTCGCAACAGAGCCGGTTTATAGACGTTGCTGGTTTCCAGCACATCTTTGGTGATACTGGGTTCAGCAATGGAGTCTCGCACGTATCTACGCCAGCGATTCTCATCCTGAATGAGACTTGCTGCTCCGGGATAACCACCGAAATAGATGTACTGTCTCATGTCGAAATTGAATGCTTCGTGCATTTCGGCAAATGTCCAGTGGGTCATTCTGATAAGTTCAAACCGCCCTGCAAGCGACTCGGTCAATCCATGCATGATCATCAGACGGGAAGACCCCAAAAGCAGCAATTTTATATTCGTATTGTTCCACGTGTCCTCGTCCCATTGTTTCTTGACAAACTCACTCCAGTTGTGTATCTTCTGCACTTCGTCAATGACTAAAAGGCGTTCTTTCTGCCCGGTAAACTGCATCTCCAGCCGCTCTTTTTGCCATATTTCGTTAATCCAGGTGCCATCTTGTTCTGTATCTGCTGTATAGAAAGAGTACGGGATTTGTATAGTACTCAACACTTGGCGCACAAGAGTCGTTTTGCCCACTTGCCGCGGACCTAAAATCACCTGAATAAAGTGACGCTCTTCCTCTAATCTTGCGCGGAGCATATTTTCATAATAAGGACGTTGAATCATAGCTTCTTTTGTTTTACGCCACAAAATTACTGCTTTTTTTTTGACATGTGCAAATTTTTACTCAATTTTATTGCAATTTTTACTCAAAAGTCTCTAAATATTTACTCAAATCTACTAAAATATTTACTCAAACAACGTGATGCTTATCTATTATATAGCACACGGGCGACTCGTTGAGAGCCGCCCGTGTTATTAAATCACAAATTTTAAATCTCAAATGTGAAACTCGGTTTCACTTAACTTCTTGTCCTTGGAGCGTATAGGTTTTGTCCCCGCGGAGAATGAAGATCTGACCATTATGGTTTATAACCGATTCATGCCCAGAAAATGACGCAAATGAAAGTGTTTTATTCCCTCCACATCAGAAATAGAATTGAGCGGATTCATTGAAATAACCATCTTTGGATGGTTGTTTTTGATAGCTTGCAGATTTCCAAACTCTCTCTTCTCGGTCTCTTCGTCGGCTATCAAATAGGCTACTTGTATATATATGGTCTCTTCTCCTTTCTCTGCCACAAAATCAATCTCCGCATTCCGTAACTGCCCTACGTGCACGGTATAACCCAACCTCAGAAGATGCAGATACACGGCATTCTCAATCCGCTTCTCTATATCATTCGTTTGGCGCGTACGGACAAGTTTGTTGCGTATTCCCAAATCCTCGAAATAGTACTTGTCATTGCTCTCTAACAGTTGCTTGCCGTGAATGTCGTACCGCTGAACCCGATAGGTCAGATACGCATTGCAAAGGTATTTGAGATAATTCTGAATAATAACCGAAGAAAGATTCTCTCCCTGCGAACGAAGGTATTTCATGATTGAGTTTGGAGAAACCAACTTGCCGATAGTGTCACTCACAAAACGGCTGAGATTGATGAACGAAGTGACATTCCGAATCTGCTCGCGTTGCAAAATATCTTTCAACACTACGGTGTCATAAACGCTTTGGATATAGTTCTTTATCTGCTCCGTATGTTCCAGACCGATAAGCCGCAAGTACGGCAGACCACCCCATATGAGGTATTTCTCCAAGGCCTCATCGCTGTCCTGCAACTGATGAAAATAGAGGAACTCGGTATAACTGAGCGCGTGAATAGGAATCTCAATATACCGCGCAGCCAGCAGTGTGGACAATTCGCTACTGAGCATCTTCGCATTGCTTCCGGTTATTACCACGTCCGTTTCGGGCTGTTTGATCCAACTCCGCAACGAACGCTCGAACCCTAAAATATCTTGTATCTCGTCTATGAAGATATAGTTGTGTTTGCCTTGCGCGACATGCGCAGAGAGGTACGCGTTCAACTCCTCATGCGTGGTGATTGCATCAAACGCAGCATCTTCCTTGTCAATATAGATAATATTGGCATTAGGATCTGTCTGCTTCTCTTGCGCCAGCAAACGCAGGCACATACTCTTTCCCACACGGCGTTGCCCCGTAAGAACGATGATGATTTGTTTGCCGAGCCATTGAGCGATTGCTTGCGTGTAGTACTCTCTGTGTAATAGTTCTTCCATAGTACCAATTTTTCAAAATCGCTGCAAAGTTACAACTTTTTGTTGATATATGCAAATTATCTCGCGAGAAATCTAAAGTATATTTAACATTTTATGTGTTTTTGTCGAAAATATTAAGTATATTTACTATTGATACAACACACGGGCGACTCATTCATTGAGCCGCCCGTGTTATTAAATCACAAATTTTAAATCTCAAATCTCAAATGTGAAACTTTGTTTCACTTAACTTCTTGGCCAGTGAGGGTATAGGTTTTGTCCCCGCGGAGAATGAAGATCTGGCCGTTATGGAGGATGAGTCCCCCCCTGTCTCCTCCCTGAAGGGAAGAGGAGAAACCACAGCAAATTCAAAAGAGCGTGCTCTTTCGGCCTTGCATGTGCGTTTCGACGAGGTCGGGCTTTGCAGGGGTTCACAAGTTCCGCATTGTTGCGCAATACCATAGCCCTTACTATCCCTAACGCAGGAAAAAGCAAGTTTTTTTTCATTTTAGCGATCAAAATTTGTTTTTTTGAAAAAAATACACTAATTTTGCATCGACTTTCATTTTGTGAAAGAAGAAAGTTGTACTTTTACAGCGTCAAACGAAAATCGCATTATGAACAAATCATCAACATCGTATCTCTTTGAGTGTTACATCTGGCTTGTAAACACTATCGCACGCGGACCAATCACCCGCGCCGCTATAGATGATAAGTGGGCGCGTGCGTCCGTGAATGATTACAAGACGGATTCTATCCCGGAATGTACATTCCATCGCTGGCGCAATAATGTAGAACTGCTCTTCGATGTCACCATCAAATGCAATACGCGCGGTGAGTACTACATTGAGGATGGGAACAACTTGCATAGCGACGATTGGCGTAATCGCATGTTCCAACTCTTTGCGATGAACTCGCTCATCAAAGACAGTAAGGAACTGCGTCATCGCATTTTGCACGAGCATGTGCCTTCCGGCGAGAAGTACCTCACAACGGTTGTAGAAGCTATGCGGGATGGCTGCGTCTTGGAAATGACTTACCAAGGCTTCGCTAAAACAGAGCCTTCTTCGTTTATGGTTGAGCCATATTGCCTGAAGATGTTCAAGCAGCGTTGGTATATGTTGGCGCATTCAGTTGGCAGAGATAAGACGCTTATCTATTCGCTCGACCGTATTCACGCTCTGGAGCCAACCACGCAGAAATTCCAACTGCCAAAGGACTTTGATGCGGAGTTCTATTTTCGCAACGTGTACGGAGTGAGCGGCATGGAAGATGAACCGCAAGAGGTGGAAATCAAGATAGAGGCCTACCAAGCCAATTTCTTGCGTACGCTACCTTTACACTCTTCGCAGACAGAGATTGAGCGCCAGGAACAATACTCTATTTTTAGATACAACATTGTGCCTTCGTTTGAGTTCAAACAGGAACTGCGCAAGCATGGCTCAGTGTTAGAGGTGCTTAAACCTCAATGGTTGCGGGACGAGTTCCGCAAAGATCTAGAGTATCAACTTTCAAAATATCAAGACTGATGGAAGCAACAATTGAAAACAAAGTTGCGGATATTTTGCAACGAATGGAACGCTACCAGACGAGCGACCCGACCGAAAAAGAGCTACGCTCATTGAGCAAGGACTTGTTGTCGGTTCGTCGTACCTTGGATAAGATAGATACAGACCTTCGCAAAGGTTATTGGTATTATAACCAATTCTATGCCCGTTGGTGTGAAGTACACGAAAATGAGCGGCAGGCACGCGTCGAAGAATGGCACGTAAGCCGCCAGTTGGATATGTTTGAAGAATAAATAAAGTAAGAAATATATGGAAACAACAAACCAAAAGTTGAACGCACTTTTTGAGAAGTGGAAAGAAGAGCGTCATTATAGCGATGATGTATTTGTAAGTGATGGTCTAGTGTACAAGAAAGCCTATCGGAAAATTAAATGGGAGGAGGAAATTGCTGGGTCTGAAGAAGATATGGCTGTAGAAGAATTATGGAACACATCACCTTTGCGTATAGCATTTCTTCTTAAAGACACAAATGACAGCGGGAAAGATGATGTCCGTAAGTGGATGGTTTTAGACACACCAGAAAGTGAACAAGCACGCAATCTTGCTGGAGGTCGAGTTGGCAAAACGGGCTTCCTTCCTAACATAGCAAGGATACTATATGGCTTACGCTATATAAAGCAATTGAAATACGCTGACTTTGAAGAGTTCAAGAGCAGATATAAAAATCAAATTGTAGACGCTTGGAATGAACTTCCTTTTGCTTTCGTTGAGACAAAGAAAGTCGCTGGAGAGAAGAAAGTGGACGTAAAAATTATAAAGAAATTCTTAGAGACTGATGGCGATCTGTTGAAACAAGAGCTGGACTATTTACAACCGAATGTGATAGTTTGTTCTTGTGATGATGCACAATTTGACTTTATTACACGGAATTATCTTGCTGACGAGTATATAGAAGAATGTGATAAGATAGAGTATGCATACGATGATGCAGAGTTTGTTGATTGTTGCCTCTGGTATTATAAGCGGAGAAATTTAGCAGTAGTTAAATCGTATCATCCTACAAACCGTGGTAAAATTCAATGGACAATTTTCGAACGGGTTGTAAGTCCTTTCCGCAAATTATTAGAAAAACATCCTGAATTTTTCGAAAATTTCTAAATAATTTTCTCCTTCTTTCATCTTGTGAAAGCATAATGTAGTAATTTTGCAGCGTGATTCGGAAAAGCGAGTCACGTTGTAACTTTATTAACTGCTAAATTATTACATTATGGAACCACTTATCGCCGCTATTAAACCGTATCTTTCGGAAGGCGAAACATACTTTTTCCGCCCCGATAAGTTCTATTTTGAATTGAATGTGTGGGAAACTGATTTCGAGGACCGCCTTGAGACTTACATCAAAATCTCAGATCTGCGGTTTGCTATTGAGCATGGCTTTAACCTGACAAAGCACGTTATGGAATATATTGACAATATGCCGAAAGAGCCGGGGTATTTAGAGCCAATCCTTGCTGCCTTTCGAAGGTATATAAAGTTCTTGCGGACGGGCATTGGTTTGTCAGATGGCACATTCAACATTTCAAATCCACTTATGAGCCTTGGCGTTGAAGAAACGGTTGAACTGTTTTGCAAAGAAGCTATGGTATGCTTACCGTTAGAGTCTGTCCCTCATTGGAATTATAGGGCTTTATTGGTTGCCAAAGATGCGCATATGATAAGTGATGATGAATACTATACAATATGCACAAGTCCAACCGATTATTATTTAGAAGCTATGGAGCGTATAAATACGCAGGAGCGTGCAACTCGTAAAGAGAAAACTATTCAGATATGAAATTGATAACAATTAGATAGTAACACTATGAGAAAATTTTTAGTTCTTTTATTGGTTTCGTGCGCTGTTCTGACTGACGCACAAGTTTTAACCCTTCAGCATTCATATGAAGGTACAGGATTCTTTTATAACTCTATCAACCGGCAAACTAAGGAAAGTTTGATGTATGAGGATAATGTGGACGAGTTATATGGAAATGCCTACTATTCCGAATTGCTTAGCAATGAAGATAGTACATTTACAATTACTATCTACAATGAGGATTATTCATTCCAATCTATGAAGCAATTCCATATTCCCGGTGGTCATTTGATAGCTATGATATCTGTGCAGTTATCTAAATGTACTTTCGATGACGATAGCAACACCTATGAGATGTTGGTATTGTACATAGACCAGAGTGCGCCGACTTACAACAATAAATATCTTCTGCGTCTGTACCGCGAAGATGGCACACTTTTGTATGACTTCGGAAGGGCGAACAGTTTTACATTTTCGACCGCCCTGCATATGTATAATGGCGAGTATCGCCTTTGGATATCCAAAAACTTGCAGCGCGACGAACTTATTCCCGACTATGGTTGGAAGACCATCAAATACACGCAGAATGATGTGTACAAGGTGAATAAAAGTGTAGCGGCAGAGTTGACTCCAATACAAGCCAATGAAGTGAAATTCTTAAAGGTTGTAGAGGATGGTCATGTTTATGTGATTAGAGACGGTCGGAAGTATGATATGAGGGGATTTGTTAACGTAAAATAATAGACTCATTATGAAAGGACCTTATAGAGACTATAGTATTAGTTGTGTCGAACGTGAAATTATATGTTTGTATAAAGAACGCAAACATATGCACGATGATCGGAAACATGCATATTGTTTGCTTAGTCTTCGGAAGAAGATGCTTGACTATTGGGCGCGTAAGCATCAATATGACTTACTTCCGGTTATTAAGGAGTTCAACATGGCGGTAAACTGCGCGCTTGAGGAATTGTGCAAGGAAGCTCATTCTTTATATGAGTGTGTCAGTAAGTATGAACCAAATATTGAGTTAGAAGCAAAACTCAATCTTTCAACTAGCTACCCGCCTCTTCATCCTTATCATGCTGATGACAGAGAAGTACTTTGGGATGCTTTGCTATCTCCCACATGGAATCCGATGATAAAAGATGGTATTGCAATGTCTCATGTATATTTTCCAAGAGACGCTAATGTATCCTTTGAACATTTCATCTTTGATCCTATGGGTTCAGGGAAAATAATGAAAGATGGCTGGTGGAGAGGGGATGAGTTCTTTATGGATGCAAAAGATGAAGATATGTTAGAATATGGTTTTAATTGCGTATTTTATCATCTTACCGAGCACACTAACCTTGCTCTTACTGATTTCATCTATGTTCGTGATTTCGAAAAATCAATTGTTGTCATCAGAGAGGAAGAGAAATTAATGTAACTTCATGCGACCGCTGACCATCTCTGGCCAGCGGTTTTCTTTTATACTTACCCTACGGTCTACCTCTTTCTGTCACGTTTTTTCGCCCTGACCAGGCAGCTGCGCCCTTTACTCTACCTGCCGGTGGCTGCAACTACCTCCAATCGCGTTCGGCAAATGGATCACAGAAACGATACCGCTCCGCCAAGAAGGGTATACACTAATTAACTAACATTTATAAACAATCAAAATTTTTACGCTGTCGGTGAGGTCAGAAATGATTCTGTTTATGCCGGGGTACCTATTTCATAAAGATACTCCGGAGCAATATCTAAACGGCCATTTTGCCACGATACAGTCCAACCATCTAACTGAAATTGGCTGAACAATTGCTTGTCCTGAAGAGACGCGAACAAAGGGTGAGACGCGATAAATTCTTTCGCATCAAACACGCGTTGCTCGCCATTAGAAAAGGACAGAGACAAACGATAATCGCCTAAATACTTGGCGCTATTGATCCAAATCAGATTCATATTAGTCAAGTGGTTTAATGTTAATAATCTCTTCGCCTTTCTCCATGCGAAGCCAATTCTCTTTCAACTCGTCTTTGTGTTGATCGAACCATTCATATACAAGATTCAAAACGCGGCGTGGCAAGTTACCATTAATTTCGCCTGTATTGATATCCATTGTAGCTCGATAATCATTATAACGAATGTGAAAATGCGGAGGGTTGTGCTCCGAATTGTACATCGTGATAACGATTCCATAAAAACGACTGATTTCCGGCATAATTGTATGAGTTAATGATTTTGCGCTGCAAAATTACAAATAATTTTTGGAATACACAAATATATTAGAAAGTATTTTTGATTTTTGCATATTTTGATGCATCTGCGGGCAGAAACGCAGGCTCAAAAAAAACAGAGCCTCGTTCCCGAAACTCTGTATATAAAATATGTCACCGCCTTTTTACGCTGTCGGTGACAGCGGTTCTGTTTTATGCTTTCAATATATGTTTGCTTTCCACATTTTCCAACACGGTCATTTGTTGGATAGCTATCTGGTTGAGTTTCTGGAGGCGTTCGCCTTGCGACAGACCTTCGTTGATGAATACCGCATTCAGGTTTTCCATGTTACTCAAGCAAATTAATTGGTTAATCGTCGCGTAGTCGCGTATATTACCTTTATCCTCAGGATGAGCGTCACGCCACTCTTTTGCCGTCATTCCAAACAAAGCCACATTGAGCACGTCGGCTTCGTTGGCATAAATGAGTGAACGATGGTAAGGGTCAATCTCCTGCGGAATAAGATGCTCTTTAATGGCGTCCGTATGGATATGATAGTTAATCTTTGCCAATTCACGCTTTGCCGACCAGCCGAGTGCTTTTTGTTTTTCTTGTTGTAATTGCTGATACTCCCTGACAAGCAAAAGTTGAAAACGCGGACTAATCCACATTCCAAAATGATACGCGATGTCTTTATGCGCATAAGTGCCGCCGTATCGTCCGGCTTTTGCAATAATACCTATAGCGTGCGTGCGCTCAATCCATGTTTTAGTTGACAGTACAAAATTATTGCTGCCTGCCATATTTCTAATTGTACCGAATTCGGTATAATTAAAATCAGGATTATACAACGCTTCCCATTCTCCTAAATACTCTATCGTATTCTTCAGACTCATCCATTTGAAGATAATATGCTCTTGTAATTAGCTATGAGCCATATCCGTCAAAGAGATATAATCTTCCTTGTCAACGGTTAGAATCGTAATAGGGCTATCCTGAATGTATATCTTAGTTGCTGACATTTTCTGATGTTATGCTTTTGTTTTCACCGCTTTTTTACGCTGTCTGTGATTTCAGACCTGGGTTCCTGTTTAACGTTAGTGAGTGACGATGGTTATTCCGCTTCTATCTCACGCATTTTTGCTTGTAAGAGTTTCTTGTCCGGCAGGCAAAGCTTATATTCTGCCACCATAGTGGGCGATAACGAGCGACTAAGCGCATACTCAACGACCTCGTTATCTTTATCCTTACATAGAAGAATACCTATACTCGGGTTTTCATGAGGTTTCTTTACATCCCTATCCAATGCCTCCAAATAGAAATTCAGTTGTCCCAGATGTTCCGGTTTGAAAGAACCCATCTTCAGTTCAAAAGCCACAAGACATTGCAACTCGCGATGATAAAAGAGCAAATCAATACGAAAATCACTATTACCCACCTGCAAACGATACTCCTCGTCTATAAAGATAAAATCTTTGCCGAGTTCTAGAATAAACTCCTTCATCTGCTGAATAAGGGCAGATTTCATCGAGTTCTCCGTCTTGTATTCCTTGCCTCCGATAAACTCCATTACATATTGATCACGGAACACTTGTTCAGCGGAAGGTGCAATTTCTCTCAACAGTGGTGAGAGTTTTGGTTTCTCTAGCATCGTGCGCTCAAACAGAGCACTATCTATCTGGCGATTAAGATCTCGTTTAGAGAGACGTTCTTTTACGCAAAGTTGTAAATAAAATTCCCTTTCTTCCTCAGATTTTGTACGGCTGAGTATGATAAGATTATTCGTCCAACTAATTTCTCTCACCAGTGGCGAGAGTTTTTCGTCAGCATTGCGATAGGCCTCATAAAACTGCTTCATTCGCCAGAGGTTCTGCGCAGAGAATCCCTTCAGTTCAGGCGCTGTGTGTGCGATATATTCAGACAACTGCTGTACGACGCTATCTCCCCATTGAGCTGATTCAATCTTATTAGACATATATGCACCCAACTGCCAATACAACTCGATTAGTTGAGAGTTGGCTGCGCGAACGATCTCCGAACGGGTGTGCTGAATCAGACGAATCACCTCATCGAATTGTTGAGCCGAAACTATGTCTGTTTTATTCTTCATTAGGACTTGATTCGTTTTACAATGTTGTTATTCGGTGCCAGCGGATTTATTTTGCGGCGCAAAGATACTGCTTTTTTCTGATATATGCAAATTTATTTGCAAAAATAGGCCGGTATAGGCAGACATATGCAGAAATAGGGAGATGGAAGAGGCCGGTATAGGCAGGAAGAGGTACAAAAATAACGAACACGAAAAAAGCGACAGCATTTTCATAGCTTTTTGTAAGTCGCTGATTATCATATGCGCAAGGTGTATCTAAATGTCGCAAGTTTTGGAGGGGTACGTAAAATAAAAAACCTGCATTTACCTGTATAGCTATACCTAAATCTCCTATATATAGAGAGACTCGAATTTCGGGAACCCCAGATTATTAACCATTTAAAACTATTAGTGTTGCGTTAATCTTGTGCAATATACTTATATCTTGCTGATATAGGGCTTTTTATAGGAATATTTTTTACTTCTCGATTTGATTAGAAAAATTTTATTTATGTTTATGGCTTTTGAAGGCTTTTCCCGCAGGGACGGGGTTTGGGGATAAAAACTATCCGAAAGCTTGCTTGCGAGGAGTCTTTAGCCACAAAGACCGGAAAGCGCAGAGCGCTATAGCATTCAAAAGGGTTTTGTTTGTTTTTTTCTAATTTTATTGCAACAGTAATAATTTATGTTTATGGCTTTTAAGTGCTTTAACTCGTAAGAGTGTGGATTTAGATGGTAAAAACTATCAAAAAGTTTACTTTTAAGTAGGTTTTAACGGCTAAATACATATAAAGCTTTGCTTTAAAGCACTTAAAAGGGTTTATTTGGTTTTATTTACAATTTTATTGCATCAGTATTAATTTAAAACCTTTATTAGTATGATTCAAAACTTACAACCTGCGATGGAAGCGGATCAGGATCTGCACATTGCCAAACATGTAGAGCCGGAGAACCTGCCGGCAATGATTCAACCCATTATGTCGCTTGCGCAGTCTGATGCCGAGCGCGACATGTTGTTGCTCTCGCTGCTTACTGCGGCGGGCAGCTGTATGCCGAACCTCTATTTCCGTTACGGACTGACGGGCAAGAAGTACTACCCTAACCTGCAATGCTTCATCGTCGGCTCGGCAGCCTGCGGAAAGGGTATCGCGAACTTAGCCTTGGAGTTGGTCAGCAAAGTACACGAAGCCCTGCCGCTCGTTATTGCCGGTGACTCGTCTTACCCGGGATTCTACAAACAACTCGAGCGTCAGAACGGCCGCGGGTATATCCACGAGAGCGAGGGATCGGTCATCACCGATGTGTGGCGTTCGTCTGTAGCGAACTACAACACCGCCCTCCGCAAAGCTGCGGAGCACGAACCCATCACGTGCGAACAACACTTCGTCTATCGCGTGCCCGCAACTCTCCGTACTCCTCACCGGCACATTCAGCCAATACAAAGCCCTTGTACCATCTATCGAGAACGGCTATTTCTCGCGACTCTTGACCCTTATCGTTCATGACCAGCAGGCATTTAGCAGTCGTTACGTAGAGCCCGCAAGCGGTACCAACGGTGTGATGACTATTGCCGCCCAACAACTCTTCGACCTCTGCCAAACGCTGTATAAATGCCGCCCCATCGAGTTTTCGCTTACGGCGGAGCAACGTGCGCGTCTCGGCCATCACCTCGAGACAGCGTATCCCGCCCTCATGTCCCTCCTCGGCGACAATTTTCACTCCGTCGTCCTCCGCATGGCGGTGCATATCGAGAGGATAGCCATGATATTGTCCGCCTTACGAATGGCGGACAAGCTGTCAGTTATCAGCCATCAGTATTCAGATTTTCATTGTTCGGATGTGGATTATCAGACGGCGGAGATGATTGGCAACAAACTCATTCTCCACATGGCGGCGGCATATCGGATGATCAAGGGTGCAGAGGAAGTGAGTGTTCCGAAAGTGCAAGCGTTGGATCAACGTAAGATGTTGCTAAGCTTATTGCCGGAGGAGTTTGAGTCCAAAACACTCGTCGCCGAAGCCGCCTCACAGGGCATCTCACGTGCAACGGCTCTTCGGTGGAATGATGAGTGGCAAAATTCGGGATTGATACAAAAAATCAAATATGGAGTGTATAAAAAATTGGCATGATACAGTTGAGACAGTTGAGACACTTTGGTTAATTTTGGTTTATTTGTGAACAACAACTGTCTCAACTGTCTCAAGTGTCTCACTGAAAAAAATACTCCGTTCATTATGCCCGAATTTGATTCGGACACCCCAAAATCGTTAGTGGTTCTTATATATTCTTAGTTATTCGTTAATGATTATAAGGGGCATTACGAGACTAAACAACGGGCATTCCCTGCTAAATATAAATAAACAAATTGTAAATGATTAAATTGGAAATGAATTATGGCACATTATGTACCCACAGACGGTTTTGAGAATTTCACCGGTGCATTGAGCAAGAAGAAAATTCAAGGAGTAAATCACATGACCGTAACCCGCCGCAAAAAGGTCAAGGATCCGCTGACGGGCGAAGTGGTCGGTTTGGGTCCGAAAGAGATCTACGCCCAAGAGCGTCGTGACTATGACGAGCACCCGTTGACGCCCAAAGAGACGGTTCAGCGCAGCCAATGGCGTGAAGCCTGCCGCGAGGCACCTTTGATCTACAAGGACAAGACCCATCCCCGTTTCATGGAGATGTATCATCGTTGGCGCGCCCAACTCACGACCGACGAGCCCTGCAAGCAGTTCCCGAACTTCGTGAGGGCGGTATTAGCAAGCGAAAAGAGTCCGAATTAACGGGCTCTTTTTTACGAGTTACACAAGAGAAAATGGAAAAATAAACTAAAAACTTGCATAACTCAAAAAAAATGACGCGAAATTTGCACAGGTCATTTTTTTTTAGTACCTTTGCAGCCGCAAATGTTTTGAGGATCTTACATCAAAAAAATGATTAACTGGTAAACTTTAAAATCTAAAATCGTTGTATGTCAAGCGTAAACAAAGTGATTTTAATTGGTAACGTAGGCGCAGACCCCGAAGTACGTTACTTGGACAGAGGCGTAGCAATTGCCACCTTTAATTTAGCGACCACGGAGCGTGGTTACATGATGCAGAACGGAACGCAAGTGCCGGATGTGACGGAATGGCATTCCGTAGTTCTATGGCGCAACTTAGCGGAATGGGCGCAGCAGCATCTTCGCAAGAGCATGAAAGTGTATGTAGAGGGCAAACTGAAAACCCGCGCATGGGAGAAAGACGGTCAGATTCGACGTAAGACGGAAGTGATCGCAGAGAACATCCAGATTCTCTATCGTCCGGAGCAATATAGAAAGAATAACGATGAAATGAGCGTGGCAGAGTCGTTCAATGAAGCGCAAGAGACGCCTAATGATGAGGCACAAGCTCCTGAAGCAGGCAGCGGTTTTTTCAACGGCTTATTCAGATGACCAACAAAGAACGTTACGTAGAATGGGCAGCCACGCAGGAGTTTCTGCCAATCTCGATGCAGCCTTGGTGGCTTGATGCCGTATGTGCAGGCAAAGAATGGAACGTGCTTCTCGCGGAAGATGAGAACCAGAATATCCTCGGTATGATGCCCTACCTGCTGCGTAAGCGGTTATGGTACAAGTATATCGTGATGCCGGTTCTCTCGCAGGCAGGCGGCATATGGGTGACTCCTGAAGTGACAGGAGACCGATGGAAAGTAGCGGAGGTATGTCGTCAGATCAAAGAGCAGTTGGACGGCATGCACCTGGCGTATTACTACCAGCAGTATATCCCCGGTAGTCTGTGCGTAGATGCTCTGAAGGCGCTGGGTTTCAAGACCAAAGAACGTATCACTTATCGCGTAGAGGACCTGAGTGACTTGGATGCGCTAATTGCTTCGTTTAGCAAGAACAAACGTCGTCAGTTACAGAAAGCGCTTAGTCTGCATGCGGAGCGGAAGATGGATATCGAGGAGTTCTATCGTTTCCATAAACGCTGTCTGGAGTTCCGCAAGCGTCAATGCAGTTACACGCGCGAGTTCCTATTAGTATTAGAGCGCAAAGCGAGACGACTCAAACAATGCGAGATCATCTCTATTCACAATGCGGATGGACAACCGTATGCCGCGGCGTTCCTGGTATGGGACAGCAGGCATCTGTACTATCTAATTCCGACGTACGACGAGGCCTTCAAGGATTCCGGAGCTTCTGCGCTGTTAGTTCTCGAGGCGATGAAACTTGCGCGTGAGAAGCATGTGCATTTTGATTTCGAAGGCTCGATGGATCGCGGCATAGCAAACCACTACAAGCAGTTCGGTTCGACACCTGTCACCTATTTCGCCGTAGAGAAATACTATAAACCGCTCTTCCGCCTCGCGATCTGGATTCAGAAGTTGAGGGAACTGAAGTTCCGTTAAACCGTTAAAACGTTAAACTGTTAAAACGCCCCTTGCGAGTTCTTTTTCTCACACCTTGGTATCCTTCGAAGAAGGATGAGATGTCCGGTCTCTTCGTGCAGAAGCACGTGGAGGCCGTTCGTGCACAAGGGGTAGAGGTGCGGGTGATCTTCTCGCAATCATGGGGCGATATGTGGAGACAGTGGCGGACACTCCGCCGCGAAGGATGGATGCCGGATGTAGTGCAGCTGAATGTCATTCAGAAGCAAGGTCTGTTGGCGCTGTGGCTGAAGAAACGATACGGCATTCCGTATGTCATCGTTGAGCACTGGAGCGGCTATCTGCCGGAGAACGGGATGTTCAAGCGCCTGTCGGCGATCAAGAAACGGATCTATCGCCACGTGGCGGCACAAGCGGAACAGGTGCTTTGCGTGAGTCAGCGGTTGCAGCAGGCCATGCAGGACTGTGGCATCCGGGCGCGACGATGGGGACTGATTGATAATGTGGTGGATGGGTTCTTTTATGAGAAAGAAGAAAGTAGAAAGTCGAAAGTCGAAAGTCAAAAGACTCTCCTCCACGTCTCCTGCTTCGACGAGGCAGCGAAGAATGTGAAGGGGTTGCTGAGGGCCGCAAAGATGCTGAGCGAGAAACGGCAAGACTGGAAATTGGTACTGGTAGGAACGGGAGCGGACTATGAGGACGTTCGTGCGTTTGCAGACACGTTAGACATACCAGAAGGATTGCTTGAATGGCCAGGTGAGTTGACGCCGAGAGAAGTGGCGGAGAAGATGCACGAGGCCGATGCGTTTGTGCTAAGCAGCCGGTATGAGACCTATGGGGTTGTGCTTGCCGAAGCAGCTGCAGCCGGACTACCGATCTTGAGTACGCCGGTAGGTATTGCAGAGGAAGTAGCGGATCTGATTGTACCACAAGAGATCGCGCAACACAAAGCCGGCACGTTCGCGGAGTTCATAGAGACGATATTGTGGGGTCAAGAGGTGAGAGTTAAAAGTCAAAAGTTAAAAGTCGAAAGTAAAAAGTCTGAAGAGCATTTTTCTGCCGATTTCATCGGGAAAAAATTGAAAGAGAGTTATGATAGCTGTTTGCATCGTGACATATAACCAAGAAGCGTTTATTGCGCAAGCGATAGAGAGTGCGTTGCGCCAGGAATGCGAGGAAGAAGTGCGCATCTATATCGGCGATGACGCTTCGACAGACGGCACCCAAGCGGTTTGTGAACGCTATGCAGCGGATGACCGCATCGTATATGTGCGGCGGGAGAAGAACTTGGGGTTGGTACGCAATACTATTGATCTATACCGGCGGATTATGGCAGACGGAGCGGAATACATCGCGATGTTAGACGGCGATGATTATTGGACGGACCCGCATAAGTTACAACTCCAGACGGAATATTTGCGTGTTCATCCCGAGGTGGGGTTTGTCCATACGAACGGACAAACCGCGTCGGGTTCCGACAAATGGACATTCGGCCAACGTCCAGGAGTGTACGGAATCGATTCACCGGGTTTTGCCAATTGTACGGTTGTCTTTAGGACGGCACTGTTGAGCGAAACGTTGCTCCGCGAGATCGAAGAGCAGCATTTTCTATGGCTCGACTACCCGCTATACGGCATTTTTTATCAGCAAACCCAATGGGCCTATCTGCCCAAGAAAACCGCCGTTTGGCGCGATCACACCTCCGTTTCGCAACCCCAGACGGCGAACGCGATCCTTCGGTTGCGAGAAGAACGCTGTCGGATGTGGCGTTGGTTAGAAACACAATACCCCGGAAAAATGGGATATTCGGAGACGGAAGCGAAGGAGTTTTTATGGTCCCAACGGATGAACCTGATTTACCAGTTTGACGACCGCAGTTTGGAGACGGAAGAACTACTGAAGGCTTATCATCCGCGGTCTTTTAAACAAAAAATCAAGCAAAAAGGGCTAAAAAATAGTTTAATATATACTATTTTACGAAAAATTATCTAAAAAATTTGCATATTTCGTAAAAAAGCAGTACCTTTGTAGCCAGTTTTACTAATTACGGCCTAAAAAAACACAGCATATGCAAGTTAAGAAATCTGAAAAAGCCAGTTTGGAGAAGGACAAACTCGTCTATGTATTGATGGGTTTGGTCTTTGTGCTCAGCCTCGTTTACGTAGCGCTTGAGTGGACTGAGAAAGAGGTGACTAAGTATGAAGTGACCGACACAGAGTTCCTCTTTGAGGAAGAAGTAGAGATCCAACAGACGACTCAGGAGACTCCTCCCCCTCCTCCACCCCCTGCTGTACAGGAAGTGGAAGTGCTGAACGTCGTGGAGGATAACGTCGAGACCGAGTCTATCGAGGTGAACACCGAGGAGACGGAGCAAGAAGTCGTTATCGCAGCGCCGGTAGAGGCTCCTGTTGAGGAAGAGGAAGAAGAGGTAATCTTCGTCGTAGTAGAGAAGATGCCGGAGTTCCCGGGTGGACAACAAGCGTTATTCAAATACCTGAGCGAGAACGTGAAGTATCCGGTTATCGCACAGGAGAACGGTATCCAAGGTCGTGTGATCTGCCAGTTCGTTGTTAACAAAGACGGTTCGATCGTGGAAGTGGAAGTCGTTCGTTCCGGTGGCGATCCTTCGCTGGACAAAGAGGCGGTACGCGTCATCAAGTCCATGCCGAAATGGAAACCGGGTCAACAACGTGGTAAACCCGTGCGCGTAAAATATACCGTGCCGGTTAACTTCAAGCTCCAATAGTCGATCGGATCGACACCTGTTCAAGCCATTCGGCGACAGCCATGCGGATACATGGATTTAGCTTATAGAGATATTACCTATTGTAAGAATGTCGGTGCTAAGCGTGCCGACATTCTTCGTAAAGAACTGAGTGTGAACACCGCACTCGAGTTGCTGGTGAAGTGTCCGCCGTACAAGTATATCGACCGCAGTCGGTTCTATAAGATAGTCGAGTTAGACGACGAAGATACATATGTTCAAATTGTCGGCGAAGTGACGGAATGGCATACGATAGGTATCGGTAAGGCGCAGCGACTTAGTGCCACGTTCTTCGACGGCACGCATCAATGCGAGTTAGTCTGGTTCCAGGGGGTCAAGTACGTCAAGTTACAGCGTAATGTGCCCTATTTGCTCTTTGGAAAGCCGTCCCGCTTTAATCATATCTATAACTTCGTTCATCCGGAACTGACACCGATGAGTAAGGTGACTCCGGAGATGACGCAGGGCTTGGAGCCGTACTACAACACGACGGAGACCATGAAACGGCATGGTCTCAACTCCAAAGCCATACGCTCGATCATCGCGGAGTTGTTGCCGGATCTGAAGCAAGGTATTCCCGATACGATAGGCGCGGATATATTACAACGCTATCGGTTGATGAGCCTCACGGACGCACTCATCAACGTCCATTTTCCGAAAGACACCCTCGCCATGCAAAACGCACGGGCGAGACTCAAGTTCGAAGAGCTGTTCTACATCCAGCTGCAGATCCTGCGTGTGATGAAACGTAGGGAGCAGAATCCGGGTTATACTTTCCCGCTGGTTGGCAGTCGTTTTCATGCGTTGTATAAATCCCTGCCCTTCGACCTGACGGGCGCGCAGAAACGGGTGATTCATGAGATTCACGACGACCTGAAGAGCGGCCACCAGATGAATCGCTTGCTGCAAGGAGATGTGGGTTCGGGTAAGACCTTAGTAGCGTTGTTATGCTGTCTGTTGGCGGTAGATAACGGGTATCAAGCCTGTATCATGGCGCCGACGGAGATCTTGGCGAACCAGCACTACGAGACCCTCAAAGCGTTCTTGGCTCCGTTGGGCGATGCGGTACATGTAGCGTTATTGACAGGTTCGACGAGTGCGAAGAACCGTGTGCCGATTCATAACGGTCTGCTCAACGGCACCATCCATATACTCATCGGTACGCACGCGTTACTGGAGGATAACGTGCAGTGGCAGAACTTGGGATTTGTGGTGATTGATGAGCAACACCGCTTCGGTGTAGCCCAGCGCGCGAAGCTTTGGAGCAAGACCCGGCGCGTCGCCGGAGACGGAAATACGATGCCGGATTGTCCTCCCCACATCCTCGTCATGACCGCTACACCGATCCCCCGCACCTTGGCAATGACCGTCTATGGCGATCTCCAGGTCTCTATCATCGACGAGCTTCCACCGGGACGTAAGCCCGTGCAGACCAT
>SAMEA3663084__coassemble_92_pt1 | contig 29884 bp, 24 predicted proteins | sample SAMEA3663084__metabat2_low_PE_028 | metagenome-assembled genome bin SAMEA3663084 (sample SAMEA3663084) | pig gut metagenome | biome: pig gut; feature: pig-associated habitat; material: faeces | place: France | collected 2012 | reverse complement strand
GGGGAGGCGGTTCCTGGGGCGGCGGCTCCACCAGCGGTGGCGGCGCAGGAGGGAAATGGTAGAGCTCTGCGAGCTCATTTATGATTTATGATTTATGATTTGAGATTTGAGATTTTGATACAATGAAAAAAATTCTTCCTTGGATTGCAGTACTAGGAGTACTGGCAATCATCGTATTATGGTTCGCAGGTGTGTACAACCGTTTTGTGAGTGCTGAAGAGCAGGTGGAGTCCGCGTGGGCACAAGTAGAGAACCAATATCAGCGTCGTGCCGACCTGATCCCGAACCTTGTGGAGACGGTCAAAGGTTACGCTTCGCATGAGCAGGAGACGCTGGATGCCGTAGTGTCTGCTCGCGCTCGCGCTACTCAGATCACCATCGATCCGAGTACAGCCACGCCGGAGCAATTAGCCGCTTATCAGGCTGCTCAAGGAGACCTGAGTCAGGCATTAGGGCGGTTGTTAGCCGTAGCGGAGAGTTATCCGGATCTGAAGGCTAACGAGAACTTCCGCGACCTGCAACAACAGTTAGAGGGCACGGAGAACCGCATCACGGTAGCCCGTCAGCTCTTCAACGAAGAGGCTCGGGCGTACAACACCCTAATCCGCCGATTCCCGAATAACCTGCTCGCAGGCATGTTCGGATTCGAAAAGAAACCCTACTTCGAGGCCGAAGAGGGTTCCAACAAAGCGCCGAAAGTAGCGTTCTGATTTCAGAAGATCGATTGCTGGCCATCAGGCGCAAGGGGAGTCTTGCCCAGGTGCTCGTATGCCAGCGGCGTTGCCTCGCGTCCGCGCGGGGTACGTTTGATGAAGCCTTCCTTGATGAGGTACGGCTCATAGACATCCTCAATGGTGCCGGCATCTTCGCCCATAGCTGTCGCGATCGTGTTAAGTCCCACAGGGCCTCCGCGGAACTTATCGATGATGGTCAGCAGCAGTTTGTTATCAATCTGATCAAGACCGAAGGTATCGATATTCAGGGCCTCGAGAGCGTATCTCGCTATCTCGAGATCTATCTTACCATTCCCTTTCACTTGCGCAAAGTCACGTACGCGACGCAGAAGCGCATTCGCGATACGGGGCGTTCCTCTGGAGCGACGGGCGATTTCACCTGCCGCTTTCTCATTGATCTCCACTCCTAATAAACGTGCTGAACGCTTCACAATGCCGGCAAGAATATCGGCATCGTAGTACTCGAGGTGGCAGTTGATACCAAAACGAGCACGGAGCGGCGAAGTCAAGAGGCCTGAACGCGTGGTCGCACCGATAAGGGTGAAGTGGTTCAGGTCAATCTGAATCGTACGCGCCGAAGGACCTTTATCGATCATGATATCGATGCGATAGTCCTCCATCGCCGAATAGAGGTACTCCTCCACAATCGGACTCAGACGATGAATCTCATCGATGAAAAGGACGTCATTGGGTTCGAGCGAAGTGAGGAGTCCTGCCAAATCACCGGGTTTGTCCAACACCGGACCTGAGGTCACTTTGAAACCTACACCCAATTCATTAGCAATAATGTTACTCAGGGTTGTTTTACCGAGTCCCGGAGGGCCGAAGAGTAGCACGTGATCCAGACTCTCGCCGCGCAGTTTGGCTGCCTCGACGAAGATCTTAAGGTTCGAAGTGACCTTACTCTGCCCGGCAAAGTCAGCAAAGCATAAAGGGCGAAGCGCATTATCCTGATCCTTTTCGCTCATTTGTTGTCGTATATCAAATTCTGCCATGCGTACTATCAATAAATAATTGTTCCAAATCGATAATTTCGTTGATGGGTTTGTCAGCCTTTATCTCACCGTGGTCGAGAATGACGACTCGGTCGCACATCTCCCGAACCTCCTGCATGATATGCGTGGAGAGGATAACTGTACGGTCTTTTCCAAGCGAACGAATGAGACTTCGGATCTCGACAAGTTGGTTGGGGTCGAGGCCGGTGGTGGGTTCATCGAGGATGAGGAGCTCGGGGTCACCCAAGAGCGCCTGTGCTAATCCGACCCGCTGACGATACCCTTTGCTCAGTTCGCGAATATGCTTATGGCACTCCGGGGTCAAACCGACTTTGTCGATGAGGGTATCGACATTTGTCATTTGACATTTGTCATTGGTCATTTTAGCCATGAACTGCAGGTACTCGGTGACATACATCTCCTCGTAGAGGGGGTTATTTTCCGGCAAGTAGCCGATACGAGAGGGGGCGGAGACGGTACCGGAGTCGGCAGACCAGAGACCGATGAGGATCTTCATGAGGGTGGATTTGCCGGCACCGTTGGGTCCCAGCAGACCAACGATCTGGCCTGCTGGGATCTCCAAGGATACGTCATTAAGCACCTTCTGCGAGCCGAATGACTTGGATATATGTTGGAGGGATACCATATTAGTCGAAAGTCGAAAGACTTAGACCGTAGCTACAATATCCCAGACGAACGCTCGAACACCTACTTCTTCGTTACGAAGATCAAGTTTCTTAACGGACTCAAGGAGCGCGGGGAGCTGTTCGTCCTCTACCACGGTGATGACGCAGGAGTTCATCTCGGGCCATGCGTGGGTGCCACGGCGGGGTTCACCGCCGTTGGTACCACGACCTTGTACCTGCTCAAAGAACGTAAAGCCTTTGATATTCAAGACATCAAGCATATATTCCACACGACCGGTGTTTGCCTGATTAAAAACTATCATAACAGATTTCATTTCTCTTCTCCTTTCTTTACTTTGAGGTCCATGAAGATGAATTTCTTGCGGAGGGCTTCCTTTTTGTCGCGGTCGCCGTGACGGGACATAACGCCGTAGAGGAGAGGCACGACATACAAGGTCAGGAAGGTCGAGACGGTCAGACCGCCGATAACGACGATACCTAACGGTTGCCACATCTCGGCACCTTCACCGGACGAGACCGCCATCGGGATCATACCGAGGATGGTAGTGAACGCCGTCATGAGGACAGGACGGATACGGCTCCGACCCGACATCTGGATAGCCTGATTAAGCTCGTAGCCACGCTCACGCATGAGGTTGATATAGTCCACGAGCACGATACCGTTCTTGACGACGATACCCACCAGAAGCACCAGACCGAGGGCACCAATCATATCCAGCGAACGGCCGGTGAGCCAAAGGGCGATGACAACACCCGAGAGGGCAAACGGAATCGTGAACATGATGATCGCCGGCATACGGAGCGACTCAAACTGCGACGCCATGACGATATACACAAGCATGATAATCATCAAACCGAGAAGGATCATGTCGCGGAACGTGTCCTGCTGGGTCTCGACATCACCGCCGATATGGGTGGAGTAACCTACCGGGATGTCAAGTTGCGGGATGACCTCCGTCTCAATCGCTTTCGCAAGTTCGCCAAGGGTAGTGTTGTACGGCGTAGCCTTGACGGTGACGATACGCTGACGCGCCTTACGCTCGATGGTAGGCGGTGCCCAGTACTCACCGACGGAAGCTACTTCGGTCAGTTTGACGGACTTGCCGGTAGCAGTTGGGATGGAGAGGTTGAGGATATCCGAGATAGAGTTGCGGTCATCCTCCTCAAGACGCACGACGATATCGTACTCCGAGCCGTCCTCCTTGAGGTAACCGCAGGACATACCCGCTACGCGGTTACGGAGGTAGGTGGAGAGAGTAGCCGAGGAGAGCCCCAGACGGGAGGCTTTCTCCTTATCGACGGTGATCTTAATATCCGGACGGTCGTCCTCACGGCTGATATTCACGTCGCGGGCACCGGGCAGTTGGGAAATCAACTGACGGCACTGTTCCGCCAACTGGGAGGTCTTATCGAAATCATAACCGTAGATCTCCAAGTCCACCGTGATATCGCCGCCTGGACCGCCAGATGAAACAGCACACTGGTACTCGTTGATTTCCGGATAGGATGCCATCTCCTGACGGAGAATCTCTGCAAGAGTCCAGATGTCGCGGTCACGCTCCCATTTCTTAGGCAGACGGATGGTCATCTGGATCTTGTTGTTCATCGTGGACGAGAAGAGAGAAGCGATAGAGGCATCGTCGCTGGAACCGGCGGAGGTGCTGATCAGCTGGATCTCCGGAACGAGTTCCACAAACCGTGCCTCCAGTTGACGTGCGGTCTTGAGGGTCTCCTCGATACGCGTACCGCGTTGCAGTTTGACGGTTACGGAGAGACGGCCGTTATCCTGTTGTTGCATAAAGTCCGTACCGATCTTCCCCATGAACGCAGGAGTGAGCGAGAGGCCGAAGAAAGCCAGAAGGATAAGGAAGGTGACGAATTTATGATTGAGGCACCATCCTAACGACCTCGCGTAATAGTCATCGATGACGTCCAGCGCACGAACGACGGTACGCTCGTACCAGCCCTTCTTGCCTGCCTCGTCGTCCACCAGGTTTCCGTGCTCGTCCACGTGCACTTTCTTCGCCTTGAGCAGTTTGGAACAGAGCATCGGAGTCAGCGTGATAGCCACGAGCGTCGAGGTACAGCATACGACGGTGACGATCCATCCCAATTCATGGAACATGATACCCGCCATTCCGTTCAGCATCGTCAGGGGCACGAACACCGCCACGAGCACGAGGGTCGTCGCGATGACGGATACCCAGACCTCGTTGGTAGCGTAGATAGACGCCTCATGCGGATCCTCACCACGCTCCACGTGACGGGTGATATTCTCCAGGACGACAATCGCGTCATCCACCACCATACCGATCGCGATGGTGAGCGAACAGAGGGAGATGATATTCAGACTCGAATCCGCCATACCGAGGTAGATAAACGCCACGATGAGGGCAATAGGAATCGTGATACCGATAATGATGGTAGCACGCCATTTGCCGAGGAAGAAGAGCACGACGAGCACGACGAAGAGGAGGGCGTAAAGCACCGACTCTTCGAGGGAGTTGATGGAGTTCTGGATATTCTCCGAGGAGTCGTAGACCTGCTCTATCTTCACGTCCGTCGGCAGCTGTTTCTGTATCTTCGCCAGTGCTGCACGCACGTCGCGGCAGACCTGCACGGTGTTCGCTCCTGTTTGCTTGGAGATGATCAGACGCACCGCCTCACGGCCATTGGTCTTCTCGTCCAGGGCGAGGTCCTTGATGGTATCCTTGACCGTCGCTATATCGCGGATGAAGACCTGCTGACCTTGCGGCGTCATAGCTACCATGAGGTTCTCGATCTCGGAGGACTCGATGTACTCCGAACGCACCTGCATCTGGTACTGCTCCTGCGGCATCTTGATCGTACCCGAAGAGAGGTTGAGGTTGTTCGCCGAAACGACTTGCCCCACCTGCTCCAGGGTTATGCCGTAGGCATCGAGTTTCTCCTGGTCGATATTGACATAGACATAGCGTTCCGGCGCACCCGAGAGGGAGATATTTCCGATACCGTCAATATGGTTCAACTGCGGCACCACCTCGTCGTTGAGGATCTTGTCCAGACCCGCATACGTCTCATCCGCCGTGATGGAGTACTGGCAGATAGGCATCGTACTCGTGGAGAGTTTGAAGATCACCGGCTTGGAGCAGTTGTCCGGCAGGTTGTTCGCCGCCATATCGACGAACGAACGCACGTCGTTCACCGCCTCTTCCATGTTACTACCCCACTCCAACTCCAGCTCCACCACGGAGATATTATCCTTGGACTGCGAAGTGATGTGTTTGAGGTGATCGACGGAGGTCAGGGCGTTCTCCATGATCTTCGTCACGTTGGTCTCCATCTCGCTCGCCGATGCGCCCGGATAGGTAGTCATGACCGTGATATACGGCGGGTCCATCTCCGGGAACTGGTCAATCGGCAGCTTCAGGAAACTAAATATACCGATGACGATGACCGCCACAAAGATGAGGGCGGTGGTCACCGGTTTTTGGATTGCTGATTTATAAATGCTCATAATTTTTCGGGATTAAATAGGTAGACCTAGGTAGACATAGGTATTCCTATGAAGACTTAGGTAAACCTAGGATTTCCTATTTTACGATATTGACTTTGACGCCATCGACGAGCTTGTGCTGGCCGGTAGTGACGAACTCGACGCCCTCTTTGATTTCCGGAGCGATGATCTCAATGTCCTGATCGAAGCGTTGTCCGAGAGTAACAGCCACACGTTTAGCGCGACCGTCCTCTACGATGAATACATAACGATCGTTAGCTCCGACGAGTTTCTCTACGCTCTGGTAAGGCACCACGATGGCATTCGCTTTGCCCAGACCGATATTCGTCGTTACGTACATACCCGGACGAAGGAGATTCTTGGCATTCGGGATGACAATCTTACACTGGAAAGTGTGGCTGGAGGGGTCAATGGTTGGATAAACGATTTCCACCGTAGCAGGGAACACCTTATTCGGATAAATCTCCGATGTCAGCGTCAGCTTCATGCCGGTCTTGAAGAGCGGGAAATAGGTCTCCGGGATAGCGACAAGCGCTTTGAGGCGGTCCAGCTGGGTAAGCACGAGTATCGGCTGTCCTCCGTACAACTCTCCGTCCTCGTAGTTCTTGGCGGAGATGATGCCTGCAAACGGAGCCTTGACATAGGTGTTAGTCTCCAGGAACTCCAGCTGCTCCTTGGTGGAGTTATACTGGGTCGTGATCTGGTCATACTGCTGCTGGGTAGCCGAACCGGTCTTGAGCAGCATCTCGATACGGTTCTTCTCGACCTCGAGGTTTGCCATGGAGATCTTCGTAGTCTTGTACTGGGTCTGGTCCATGCGCACGAGGTCGCTACCGGCAGAGACGCGATCGCCTACCTCACGGTAGATATGCTCGATCTTACCGGTCAGGGACGGCGCTACGTTCTGGGTGATATAACCTTGAAGGTTCGTCGAGACGGATATCTCACGCTCGATCTCGCGGGGCTGTAGAACGATCGTGCGGACTTGCTCCACGCGTTCTTCCTCTGCCGCAACAGAGGTTTCTTTCTTGCCGCAAGCCATGAGGGTCAGGGCGGCAAGGGTGTAAATAAAAATCTTTTTCATATTGAGTAATTAATTTTCTAATTCTAGGTAGTACTATGTAGCCCTAGGTAGTTATAGGTAATCCTAGGGGGTGCGAAGTTATTTGTTGAGGAACTCTTCGAGTTCAGATTGCGCATTGATGAGGGTGAGCATCGCCTGTACGTAGGTCGATTGCGCGTTGATGAGGTCGTTGGAGGCGTTGGTGAGCTCGATATTCGACGCTGCGCCCCATTTGAATTTCTCCGTAGAGGAGTTGAAGACGCGTTGGGTGACCTCGATATTATCCTTCTCGTTGAGGTAGGTCTCGTATGCGTTGGTGAGGTCGAAGCATAGCTGGCGATACTGGATCTCGAGATTGTCGGTAGTCTCGGAGAGGGTGTTCTTCGCCTCCTCGAGTGCGATCTTCTTCTCCACCACCGCTGCCGCACGTTTACCTGACGACCAGAGGGGCATCTTGACTGTAAAAGCGATTGTATGCGGGGAGTTCATCATCTCAAATCCCGCCGCGCTACCATAGTCACGATAGTTGTATTGGTACGCCAGACTGACCGTAGGTCCATATGCCCATCCCGCCATGTGGACGTTGCGTTTGGCGAGTTCGACCTGTTGTTGAAGGAGCTGGTAGTTGAGGTTATTCTCGATGGCGAAGTTCTGGCTCAGCAGGTCGAGTACGCGCTCCGGTGAGAGCACTTCGTCCATATTCTCCGTCAGCACGAGTTCGGTCTCTACCGGCACATTCAGCAGCACCTTGAGGCTGTTGGTTGCGAGTTCGACATTTCGTTTCTGGGCGTTAATACTGTTCTTGAGGGTATTGACACGTACGCGTATTTGGTCGGCTGAGGTCTGTTCGGCTGCTCCAACGTTCACCGCGTTCTGTGTCATCTGCTCGAGACCTTGGATATTAACAAGGCTGGAGTCTAAGAGTCCGGTGATGCTCTGTAGCGCCAAGACGGAGATGTAGGCGCTCATGACGCTGCTACGCAGTTCGTTCTCGGATTTCTCAAGGGCAATCTTCTTCATCTTTATCGCCACATTGTTGAGCAATGCTCCTACTACACCCTGTCCGTTGATACCCACAGCGGCTGTTACTCCGTATACCCAGGGGGACATAGACATAGGCTCCTGCATGCCCGGGAACAGAACCATCTTCTCCTTAAAATCTTCGTCGTACATGACGTTTTTTCCGATTGATCCGTCCAACGAGGGCAGCATCGCGGCAATCGTCTGCCAACGCTGGGCGTAGGCTTCCTGCACTGCGAGGGATGCGTTTCTGAGGGTTCGGTTCTGCTTCACCGCAAAATCCTGCGCCTCCTTGAGCGAGAGGCGCAACAATGCCGGCACGCTGTCCTGCGCACGTTGCGCACTACGCGTCGCCGCCATCACATGGTCCTCTGCCATTACCGCTGTACTCGTTATGAGCAGCGCGGTCATCATAAAAATAAGTTTCTTCATATATTTTATTTATTTTGTTATAATGGGATTACGGGATGACGTAATTACGGGGTTACGGGGTCAGTTATAGAGTTTCATGCCTTCTTCCGAGAGCACTCCGCGGACGAAGACGTCCATCACCGTGTAACCAAACTGGTGCATATTATACCCGTGGCCTTCGATCTCCTCGATATCCCGAATGGCATCGCTGTGTATCTTGGCAAAGAGCCCCGCTACTAATTCTATATTAAGGTTCGCGCGCACGAGGCCCGCCTGCTGCCCCATCTCCAGATATCGCCGGATGTATTCCTTCTGGGTCTTGAAGCAATTTCTCTGAAACTGCGCAAACTGCTGAGGGTAGTATTTCTTGAGGTCATAGACCAACTGCGGTACGCGACGCACGTCGTTTTTCTCCGTTTCCTGGTGCTTCAGGAAGCGCACCACCAGTTTCCGGAAATCCCTCATTTGAAGCAGTTCCTCCATCTTACCGGCGATATAAGCAACATTAGCATGCAATAATTGTGCCACAAGTTCATCTTTGGACTCGAAATAGACATAAAATGTCTTTTTGGACATGCCTAACTCGTGGCATATATCGTCGATGGAGACACTACGGATTCCGAGGCGAAAGAACATGTCGCCAGCTGTCTTGATAATATTACATTTTTGATCGCTCAATTTATGATTGCAAATTTATGATTTATGATTTTTTTTCAAAAGCGGGTGCAAAATTACAACTTTTTTTTTATATATGCAAGAAACTTGGAAACTTTTTTCACTTTTATAGTTTCTTTGTAAACTCTACTTTACAAAAAGAAGGAAGGTTATTGCCCTCCTTCTAATTGTGTATGTGCGGTTGCCTTATTGTGCTCCCGCGCTGTTTCTATGTCCTAAGACATCGAAGCGATAAGTTAGTTTGATGCCGCATGCGAGATAGTTGAGTTGCGACGTCAAACTACCGATGGCAGTATTAACCGTTACCTTTGCGGGTGGAGTGTCTGTGATAGGTGCCACATCAATGATGCGATCCGTTGCCTTTCCGGCCGTATGACCATAAGGCGAACCGTCGAACCAAGCCTGCAGGCCAACCCAATCATTCGGAGCTACTTGCCATTCATAACCGATATCTGCGCTCAGCAGCAGGCTGACGTCCGCCACATCGCGATTACCCTTCATGACGTACTCGTCCTGCGGCACTTTGCCGGTAGCGAGTTCATTATGTAGTGTCACATCGTAGTCACGATAATAGGCATCGATATTGAGGTCACGCATGGTCTGCGTGTATTGATACCAACAAGGCACCTGCAGTTTAATACCTGCGTGGAAAACGAGACCTTGGTAATGTAGTGCAAACAGTACCGGAACTTCCAATGCGAAACCATGCGTCCGCTCAACAATCGAACCTACCGTATTGGTGTATTCCATCGTCTGGCCGAGGTAGTCCACATTGGTGAACTGATCTGTATGCGAAGCCTTGTAGTAGCCGCCGCCTACATAACCCAGATTGACTCCGGTAGTAATACCTAATTGCTTGTCGCTAACCGTCCATAGATAGGAATAGTGCACATCTGCCCAGGCATTTGGTTCCCACAGTGTCTTCACATCGCCTTTTGCCAAAAACGTTCCTGCCCCTCCGCGCAGACCCACACTGATATAATGCGGTTGTGCCATCAGGCCGCAGCTGCCTGCCAACAAGAGGCAGAGCATGTATGTACGAAGTTTACCGAGCATAGACAATATATTTTAGCACGGTATCTACCGTAGGTGACACAACGCGTACATGGTAACAGCCGCTGACATAAGCAGCTTGGAAGACATAGGTAGGCTCGCCGGATGCAGTGAATGTATTCACCAACTGTCCGGAAGAGGTATAGACTTGTAACGTCGTCTCTTCGTTCGGGTTGAGTCCTACCAACTTGAGTTGTCCGCCCATGCGGGTAGCATTCGGCATCAACGCAAGCATATGGTTCTGATCCGACCCTGCGAAATGTACCAATACGGAACGCAGGATATCCGAACAGAGCGTCACAGGCGAATCGAGCGTAGTATGAATCTGCGCATAGTAATCGCCGGTGCCCCATAAGTTCTTATCCAACGTCAGGTAATAGCCTGTTCCAACCACTACATCGTCGCCATCCGGATCGCCTTTCTTGTCCGGTTCACCTACTACACGATACCAGCTCACGTCCTCGGCTCTGAAATAAAAACCAAGTTCATGTACCTTCGTCATGTTGAGCATAATGATCCAGTCATAAGGAGTCACAACCGGAAGGTCGGGCAGATCGACGCAGTTCTCGGCAAAATAGGCAATATAGGTAGCATCCGCCAGCACCTCTACTTGGCGTAATGAATCGGTACTACCGTCACTCCATTCCACAAAATGGTAATCCTCATGCGGCGTAGCACATAGCGTGATCCATGTGCCACAATTCACAGTCATCCCGCCTGCGGGGTTGGCTTGCGCCATTACCCCGAGGCAGAAAAGACTGCAAACTATATTGAGAATAAACCGTTTCATTGTGTAATGATTAGTTTATTAGGGCTTTGTTACCGTCACTGTACCCATGCTCTCGTCATTCGAGGTAACGGTGATGGTGAAGGTATTCAACTCAAATACAGCCGTGTAGGTAGCCACACCGGTGATAGCCGGGAGCGTGTACGAAGCATCCGTACTTACATAACCTGGAACGCCATTCTTTTTCCAGCCCTTGAACGTGTAGCAAGGCGCTGCCGTTGCGGTAATAGTCGGAGTTGCACCGTATGTATAGTTTCCTGCACCGGTTACAGTACCCTCACCCTCTTTGCCTACAGTGATAGCATAGGTGTCAGCATCGAAGGTAGCCGTGTAGGTTGCCTCGCCGGTTACTTCTACAACAGCCGGACTCCAACCAGTCCAAGTAGAACCGGCCTTCTCAGGATCTGCGCCTCCATATACCGGAACAGTGCCATAAGGAACAGATGTAGACTGCAATACCGTTCCGTTATAGTTAACGAACGTAATCGTGTAACTACGCAGTTGCGATGCCCAGGTAGCCACATACTCTGCATTTCCTGTAACTGTGTAGCTGATCGACGGCGACCAAGCATCGAACGTATAGGTGTATTGAGCAGTTGGCTCTTTTACCTGGAAGTGTGTACCAGCTACAGGAGCGGTAACAGTTGCGCCGTACTTGAACGTACCGCCGAAGCCTGCGATCTTATTGCCTGCGTCAGCCGGGCTGTCTTTATAGAAGTTAATCGTGTAGGTCAGACGATCATAGTAGATATTGATTACCGTAGAGCCATCAGCTGCGATTGATGTCTGCGAGAACGGCTTAGAATTAAATCCGGTGTACGATTTAGCCGCAGCAACTGTGTTCGTTCCGGTAGTACCGGTCTTATCCTCACGATCACCCACAACCTCAGTGTAGTCATCGTTAGCCAAGTTCTGCTGCCAGTGTTTAACGGTGTAGTGAACCGTTGCAGGATTCCAAGTAGCAGTGTAAGTAGTTGCCTCAGCCGGCATAGTAGCGCTGGTAGCAGGCGTCCAACCAGCGAAGGTATAACCTGTCTTGGTCGGAGTATTCGGAGCAGTAATAGCTGCGCCATACAAAACCGGACCGGAAGTGTAAGCACCCGTCAGAGCGTCACCATCCGTTACCCAACTTAGAGCGTACTTGTTACGCGTGTAATTAATCGTAATAACGGTAGTACCATCAGCTGCGATAGTGCCTTGTTCGAAGTCCACTTTCGTAAAACCGGGGTACGATTTAGCCTCAGCAGCTGTTGGAGCACCGGTAGTACCCGTTAAGTTATCAACGTCAGTTGCAACAGCCGGATAAGTACTACCATCCAAATTCTGCTGATAGTGCTTAACGGTGTAAGCCGTGTTCGTGTTCGGAGCAAAGATTGCTGTGTACGAAGCGTCTGCTTGAATGTTAGTTACTTGATAAGAAGCCGATGTGCTAACTTGCACGCCATTTTTTTCCCATCTCACAAAGTGGTAACCTGTCTTCGGATTTGCGTTGAGGATTGCAGACCCGCCGCAATCCACTGTCTCTGTGGCTGCAAAAGCCAGCGATGCTGTAGCCGTAAGGGCTAATAGCATGGAGAGAATCTTTCTCATAATGGTGTTAGTTTTAGTTGTTAATATATATCTTTTCATCTTTTACTAATCAAGGTATAGTGACACTGACCGTACCCATACTGTCATCATTACTCGTCGCCGTTATCGTTACTGTACAAGAACAATCCGGCGCGGTTGTATGATAAGTGGTAGAAGAACCACCGATATAAGTAACCGTTAATGCGGTTATACGTGCTTGCGAACCCAATTCCTGTGTCCAACTGGTGGTACTCAAATCGGTATAAGACGTACTTAATCCACCGGTATAGGAGCCAGAGAAAGTAAAGGCAATATCAGTAATGGTATTTAACGACGAGATAGTTATTGTACCATCTTTATAGCATCTAATTTGCGTCGTGCCAAATCCTTTGTCACAGGCAAAGGTCACATCGTTTACAGTAGCGCTAATTTCAGAGCCGGTTCCCGACGTTCCTTGCCTTGAGAAGTTAGTTGGTGCAAATTCTGCTGTACCACTGCTTCCACTTCCTTCCGTCTTACTATATACTGCATAGTACGTTACACCGCCGACAGGAATTGTAGTCGGAGTGGAGAGTGACGGAGTGACTGTATTATCTACCGCGTACTGCGAAGTGCTCCAGCCCTCGAACGTATAACCGGTACAAGCAGTAGGATCGGACACCGCAGATATTGCACTTCCTGCCGTTCCTGTACGCGTAGCGTGCGTACCTCCCATATTCATAAACGTTACCGTATATTCAGGAGCAGCCTCTACGGTAATAGTGTAGGTTGCTGTTTTTGTAGTACCGCTTTCTATGTAACTAACTGTAACGGTTTTATCTCCAGTAGTGGACATGTCCGGTGAAGAAACGGAAGTCGGCGTAACGGTTTTGCTTATGCAATCACTATAGTTTGCAGTGACTATTAAACCGGTATAATTAAAGGCATCACCTACCGCAAATGACTTCTGCACAATGGAAGTGTTTAAGGTTATATTTGAAAGTGTACATGAAGACGCCGTACATTGCGTAGAATAGTTGGAATAGGTGATTGATCCTCCACCGCTATAATTTATCTTAATTTCGCTCCAGCGAGTTTGGGCAGACGGCGAGATAACCAACGAGGTGACAGTGCCAGTTGCTGCAATAGTACACGTTGTCGAAGATGCGCTTGCCGAAACCGTACCACCTCCCGTCGGAGTTAACTTCGCGTTTGAAGCAACTTTTGCGTAATCATTTGAGCCACATGTAATAACCACTGATGTTATAGAAAACGAACCTGAGATAGTTACCGTATTACCATTATAAATACGCCAAGGAGAATAGGAAGCAAAGTTGGCGCTTATGCCCTTTGCATGTTCTACAGAGAAGTTTGTAGTGTTAAAGCGCATCGTATTATTGTCAATAGTACCAGCAGAGCAAGTTAAAGTTTCGCTCCCTGTTCCTCCACCAGCGCTTGTTGACTTATCCGCATAAACGGCAAAGAAAGTCTTGTCTGTTGTTATCGTTGGCGCAGTGGTAGTAAATAAATCTGCCGGGGCGGAGTTACCGCTATAACCGCTTGTTGCGGTCCAGCCCACAAAGACGCGAGAGGATGTACAGTTGGATGGATTAGAAGCCGGAACGTCAGGGCTTGCCCCACTGGCAGCATAAGAAGTACCCACCTGTGAACCATCCGCCATCCAAGTAGCAGTGCAGGAAGCAGCACAGGAAGCCGTGATATTTACCGTTACAGGTGTTGCTCCAGTACTTGAAATGGTTAATGTAGCAGTATGCGTTCCTGCCGACGCTGGCGCGTTATAGGTAATGGTGATTATGTTTGTTCCGTTATAACCGGAAGTAATCGAAGTCGGGCTAACCGTAATATAACTGCTACTTCCCGAATTCTTAGTAATCGAGATACTTCCCGTAAGATTAGCACCAGTAACAGTGAACGTTTGAGTTGTAGAACTGCTTGTTGCAATCGGACTAATAGTAACCGAGGAGGATGACACCGTAAGTGTCGGTTCTGAACTGCAACAATCTGTGCCAACACCAGTATAACCTGAGATTAAAGAACTTAGGCTAACAGTTTCTCCCTTTTTATCTCCCCAGATATATTCTACCAAACAAGGATAGTCCACGAACGGATTGCGATTATGCTGGTGCGCGTAAATAGCATTATTTCGCTTCAACTCTTTCTCGCTAACAGGGTCTTCACGGTGCCATTTTAGCATGAGGTTTTTCATGTAGTCCGTCAAGTCCGCCACACCATTCGTATAGGTAAAACTCGTACCGCCGGTACCGTTGGTGAAGTTCGTCGTGCGATACCGCGTAGCCATGTAGAAATACACGCGTGCAAGGTCTCCACGGTAACAATTTCCACCGCAGTCCTCTTTCGACCCCGGGTCAAACACCTGTCCAGTATAACCTGAGAAAGTACTTGTTCCTAAATGTCCATATCCGTAAGACGAACAATATTTCGAAGCATTATTTTCTCCGTAGGGATAATTTGACCGACATGAATTCATCCTGATATCCGTCGGGAAGACATGGTGCGCGTCGGACTTCATCGGCGAACTCTCATTGAACCATGACTGTGGCACAGTATGCTCCTTGTTCCAACCCGTGCCACAGGTAGTTGCAGAACTGCCGTCTTGAGATGAATTGTATGGATATGATGAATAAATATCCTCCATCGTCTTGCTGCTTCCGCTTCCGTTATAGAAATCCGAAGGATTGCTGGAGGCTGCATAAACACTATTGGGAAGGCTACTATAACCAATCGTTGTGTAGCCATTACTAATGATTGTACATAATGTCTTGCGTAGATTATCATTAGAATCTGTCGCCTTTCCATCTATATTAGCGTAGTAAGTAGCTAAATTTGTTGACGGATCTACCGCAAATGTCCATTGAACAAGGAGAATAAGGGTAAAAAGAGATAGTATCTTTTTCATGGCTGTATAAAACTGAAAGGTTCTCAATCCAATATCGGCTGCAAAGGTACTGCTTTTTTTTGATATATGCAAGAAACTTGGAATTTTTTTTGCCACCCAAAAAGTTTTTTTTGTAAACTACAGATGCAAAAATAGGGTAAAATTCCAAAATCACGGGATAATATATTATATATATTATAGGGTGGTGCGGGATACGATATAACCCTTACTTGCCTCTTACACGCCCCTTACGCACCCCTTACGCACCCCTTACGCGCATCTAAGGGGAGGGGTAAAGGGGTTAGGGGTTAAGGGAAGGGTTAAGGAGTTAAGGGTTAAGGAGTTAAGGGTTAAGGGTTAAGGGTTAGGGGTGAAGGGGTGAAGGGGTGAAGGGTGAAGGGTGAAGGGTGAAGGGGTTAAAGGGTTAAGGGTTAGGGGTAAGGGTGAAGGGGTTAGGGTTAAGGGTTAAGGGTTAGGGGTAAAAAAAAGAGCCTCGGGAAGAGGCTCTTGAGTTTGTAGGGACAGGTTGATTAACGAACTTGTACACCCTGGAGGTTGAACAGTTTACCATCGCGAACAATGTAAACAACACCGTCCATGATGACTTTCTGAACCTTCTCAGTCAGAAGGATGTTCTCAATGCCCTGAGCCTTCTTAACGATAGTCAGTTGAGCACCTTGTGCAATTTGGTACGAGTCCTTGGTTACACCATCCTTTTCATAAGTGGTGTGACTCAGGTTACCAACTACTAATACACGGTCGTGCTCAGCGAGAGCAGCACCATCCTCAGCCGAGCAGTTAGCGCGGTAAGCCTGGATGTCACCGTAGGTAGAAGTAACATCGTCATTCAGCCAAACGGTTACGTTGCCATACTTCTCGCTATACGGGGTCTTGATGCTGGCTACGTAGCACAGAACCGCTACTTTCTCGGTACCGCCGACTTCGAGAGCTTGTGCGCGAGCCAATGCCTCTGCTGCACCGATGGTATCCAGCTCCTCTGCCGGAGGAGTGATGCCGCCTTCACCATGAGCCTTACCAGCTTCACCCTCAATACGGAGGTGCGCGATGAACTTCTGCGAAGGAACATTGTTGAAGGAGATTTGGATGTTCTGGATGTTGCCATCAGGAAGAGCGAACTCTACCGGAGAGGTAACAAGTTTGCTACCCAATGCGAGATCAATAGCCGGGAACGCTGTACCGTTAACAGCAACAACCATCGTGCTCAGGTCGCCACCATCCGCCTCAGTCGAGCAGATATCGAACATCAGTTTGCAACCAACTGCGCCCTCAACGATAGCGCCTTCTTTACCACCAAGATAGAGATAGCACTGGTCAGCAGGCTTGTTTGCACCAAAGTAGAAACCGATCGAGTTATCAGAATCACCATTCAGTTTTTTGCTACGAACAGAGCAGCTGTAGCTTCCTACAGAGTCATACTCATAAACGAAGTTACCTGCTTCATACCACTGGGTTGCATAGGGCCAGTTCTTACCGAACTCATTCTTGTCAATGTAAGTACCATTCTTGTCCAAAGACTCACTCCAGATAGTAGTAGCGCTTGCTGAAACTGCGAAAAGCGCAGCAGCAACAAAAGTAAAAAATTTCTTCATAATTTTAACAGATTTAAAATTTTGGAGCTTCGGCTTCGTCGAGTTGCGTAAGCGAGCTTACACTCGACTTGCACGAACCTTCATGTTAGTTAAATAAAAAAGTTGATGTTTTAAATAAAATAAAAATATATGTTATAAAACATAGTTTACACTATAACCCATATTTTCGGCTGCAAAGGTAAGCATTTTTTTTGACATGACCAAATTTATTTGCTTTTTTTTGCAAAAAATATCAAATACTTGCATAATTCAGAAAAAAGTCGTAATTTTGTGCCCGATTTAGAAATTTTTCACGACCATGTCAAAAATACTGATTATAGACGACGAACGCGGCATTCGCAATACGCTCAAAGAGATCCTTGCCGACGAAGGACATGAGGTGGAAGTAGCAGAAAACGGCAAGCAGGGTTTGGAGATGGCGCAAGCCAAAGCGTACGACCTCATCTTCTCCGATATCAAAATGCCGGAGATGGACGGAATGGAGGTGCTTAAAGCGTTGAAACAACCCCACCCGACCTCCCCACAAGGGGAGGAGACCGATCCGATTGGTGCGTCCATCGTCATGATCTCTGGTCATGGGGATGTGGAGACGGCAGTACAAGCGCTGAAAGCCGGTGCGTATGATTTTTTGGTCAAGCCGTTAGATCTCAATCGTATTCTGATTACGACGAAGAATGCGTTGGAGAGCAAGAGCCTCAAGCAAGAGACGAAGCAGTTACGCAAGAAAGTGGCCGCCAAAGGTCATCAGATGGTTGGCGAGAGTGCCGCCATAACGCGTGTACGCGAAATAATAAACAAGGTGGCGCCTACGGAGGCACGCGTTCTAATCACCGGTCCAAACGGTACAGGTAAAGAGGTGGTGGCTCATCTGATTCATGAGAACTCCGCCCGCGCGAACGGACCGATGGTGGAGGTCAACTGCGCAGCTATTCCGAGCGAGTTGATCGAGAGCGAGTTGTTCGGTCACATGAAGGGTTCGTTCACGGGTGCCGTGAAGGACAGAGCCGGTAAGTTCGAGCAGGCCGACGGAGGCACGCTGTTTTTGGACGAGATAGGTGATATGAGTCTGGCGGCGCAAACCAAAGTACTACGTGCGCTGCAAGAGAGCGAGATCACACGGGTGGGTTCAGACAAAGCCATCAAAGTAAACGTACGTGTGTTAGCGGCGACGAACAAAGACTTGCAAAAAGAGATTGCGGAAGGTAATTTCCGTGAAGACCTCTTCCACCGCTTGAATGTCATCCCTGTTGCTGTTCCGGCGCTCAATGACCGCATCGAAGATATTCCGCTGTTGGTGAACTATTTCGTTGAGCAAATCTGCGGGGAACAAGGTATCGCGAAGAAGAGTTTTGAACCCGAAGCCATCAAAGCCCTTCAACAGAAACAATGGACCGGAAACATCCGCCAGTTGCGGAATGTCGTGGAGCGGTTGATCATTCTCGCGGGGGCGAAGATTACCAAGGAAGATGTGGAGATGTATGCGTAAATAGCCATTTAAGAAAAAAAAACATAAAAAACCCCTTCGTACGTCTGTGGCGTTTAGCAACGCCATGAGTGCCCGCTCTGCCAACCTACTGGTAAGTAAACTTCCCGTAGCTCGTCAGAGCGAACCCTCACCGCAAAGCGGTAACAGCCGTCCGAAGGACATAAACACAAAAAACATTTTGCAATGCAATATACGCTGAAAAGATTAATGGATACAAAGCCGGAAATAGCCGCAGAGTTAAAACAACGCTGCTATGCCATTAACGGATTGTGTGCTGCGGTTCACCGCGAGCTTGGTCCATTCTTGAATGAGTATATGTATCAAGAGGCGTTGCAGATATTATTGGAGGAACAAAGTATTTCCCACAAACGGGAGTACTACTTTTCGGTAGTCTTTCACGGCAAGCCTATACAGCACAAGCACTTTGTGGATTTTCTCGTAGAGAACGACATCATCGTGGAGTGCAAGGCGGTAGATAAGTTAGTTGCAGAACACAGGCAACAACTCTGGAACTACATGCGTCTTACGGGCAAGCAAATCGGTATTTTGTGGAACTTCGCCCCTCCCATGGACCAAGCGGAACACTACTACTTGGATACTACGGATGGCGTAATGTATATGTTTTAGGTGATAGAAAAATACATACAAAACCCCTTTAGACGTCTGTAGCGCTGGCGCGCCTCCGAGGCCTCGCCCCAGCAGCCTACTTATAAATAAATTTAACGTAGTCCGTCAGGACGATCCCTCACCGCGGAGCGGTAACAGCCATCTACAGGGCTAATACGTGGGCGAAAAAGAAATAAATGATTTTACAATCATTAAACATATTAAATTATCGCAATATACGCGAGGCGAGTTTGGAATTCAGTCCCAAACTCAACTGCTTCGTGGGTCTGAACGGACAAGGCAAAACGAATGTGCTCGATGCCATCTATTTATTGAGTTTTACCAAGTCTGCTTATACCTCCCAAGATTCGCTTAACATCACCCACGGCGAAGATATGGCGATGGTGCAAGGGGTATATATAACCTCTCCCCAACCCTCCCCTCAAGGGAGGGAGGATAGTTTTACCATCTCATGCGGTTTGAGAAGAGGAGTAAAGAAACAGTTCAGGAAGGACAAGAAAGACTATCAGAGATTGATTGATCATATCGGGTTGCTTCCGTTAGTGATGATCAGCCCGAGTGACCAACAACTCATTGATGAGGGGTCCGATGAACGGCGCCGATTCATGGATGTCGTGATCGGTCAGCGAAACAGGAAGTTCCTTGATTGTTTGGCCACTTACAATGCCCTGCTTAAGCAACGAAATGCGTTGCTGAAGCAATTACAAACCCCACCCCAACCCTCCCCACAAGGGAGGGAGGTTTCCGAGGATTTGTTAGAGGTTCTTGAGTGGCAGATGGTGGAGCCGGCGGAGTATATCTTTAGGGCTCGGACAGAGTTTTTTAAGGAGTTTGAGCCCTATTTCCAAGAGGTATATAAACGAATAGCCACCTCTCCCGACCTCCCCCAAGGGGAGGAGAAAGAAATCCCGCAATTACGTTATGTTTCCCAACTTCAGGACCGCGAATTACGCGAGGCATATGTACGTACCAGGCAGCGGGATCTGATACTCGGTTGGACAAGTCAAGGGCCGCATAAGGATGACCTTGACATGCGACTCGGCGAGTGGCCGTTGAAGCAAGTCGGCAGTCAAGGTCAGCAACGAACTTTCGTGCTCGCGTTGAAATTGGCACAGGCTTTGTATTTGTCAAGAGTCGAAAGTCAAAAGTCGAAAGTCGAAAGCAACAAGCCAATCCTGTTGTTAGATGATATTTTTGATAGATTAGACAGCCAGCGTGTGGAGCGGATTGTGGAGATGGTGCAGGGTGAGGAGTTCGGTCAGATCTTTATCACCGACACCGACCGCCAGCACCTGACGGAAATTATCCAACCCGGCCCGGAAGCCAAGATATTCCACGTAGAGAATGGTGTGATTAAATAAATAACCCCACCCCGGATTGTTCTACGGACGGCCACTGGCAGTCCGATTGAGCAGAGCTCTTCACCCGCTCAAGGGAGGGGGATCAAAGAATAATGAAACGAATTTATACCATACTAACGTGTCTTCTTTTCCTCCCCTTGTGGGGAGGTCAGGTGGGGTTTCTGAGAGCCGAAATCGGGTTCAGAGGCGCCTGGATAGCGACGGTGGCAAATATCGACTGGCCATCGACAGAAGCGGTAGGAAATGATTCACTGCAAAAAGCAGAGATGGTGTGGATTCTTGATTCATTGGAGAGTCTGGGTATTAACGCCATCATCTTCCAAGTCCGCCCTACCGCCGACGCACTTTACCGCAGCAATTACGAGCCCGTCTCCCATTGGCTCACCGGCAAACAAGGTATCTGGAACAATTCACAATTGACAATTGACAATTCACAATTAACTTGGGATCCGCTTGAATGGACGATAGAACAGGCCCACGAACGGCACATGGAGGTACATGTATGGCTTAATCCGTATCGGGTAAATCTGGCAAAGACAGACACGTCCATGATTTGTGCAGACCATATCTGGCGAAAGCATCCGGAGTGGTTCTGGGAGTACAATAAACAATGGTATTTCAATCCGGGTCTGGATATCACGTGCGATTGGATATGTACCATCGTAAGCGATATCGTAGACCGATATGACATCCAAGCCATTCACATGGATGACTATTTCTATCCGTATCCGGTAGGAGGAAAGCCGCTTCCGGACACAGAGACCTTTAAGAAGTACCCGCGCGGTTTTAGCGATATACACGAGTGGAGACGAGATAACGTAAATCGGGCTATTCAGGCCATCAGTGAGGCTATCCATGAATGCAAAGACTCGGTGCAGTTCGGCATCTCGCCTTTCGGCGTTTGGCGTAACGCAAGCGTGGACTCCACGGGCAGCGCCACTTCTGCCGGAATTACCAATTATGACGACCTGTATGCCGATATTCGTCTCTGGATTCGGGAAGGTTGGATAGACTACGTCTTACCGCAGTTATATTGGGAGATCGGCAAGAAGGCGGCTGATTATGAGGTTTTGGCGCATTGGTGGGCAAACGAAGTGCGGGGTACGAAATGCAAGTTATATATCGGAATGGCGCCGTACAGATTAGTCGAAAGTCAAAAGTCGAAAGTCGAAAGCAGCAAGTCGAACCCTTGGGCTACCGGCAATGAGATTAGCCGCCAAATGAAGCTAAACCGCACGATACCGGAGATCAGCGGCGAGTGTTTCTATTCGACGCGTCCTTTGCTAAGAAATCCACGCCATGTATGCGACAGCATCAGAGCAATCTACCGACCTGTGCTCTCACTTCCTCAGCAAGACGAAGAAAGAGAACTGATACTGCCTTGGGAATAAAATCGCTGATTGTGAGCGATTTTTCTCGTTTTTCTTGCATATATCAATTTTTTGTTGTAATTCGGCACGCCCCTTCCCTAAATGAATTTAGGGTGGGTCCCTCCGAATTTACGGTCGCACCTTGCGGGGCATATGTGCAACGGCGGGTGTTTTTTCGCAAAAAGGGTAAACCCTCTATTTTATGCCCCGAGATGTCTTCCGTATGCAAGCATCCAAAGCCATCTCCGTGCATAAAATAATAGAATAAATTCTATTTTTTGCAAAAAAAACACCCGAACGCTTGCATATGTGCAATTTTTGTTGTAATTTTGCAGCCGCAAAAGGTGTAAAACGAAAACAAACAACAAAATAAAAAAAATTAATACACATGATTTATTCGAAAGAAGTACAAGAAATGTGCGTGGTAGCGAAGGGTCCGAAGCACGGACCGGCACCTATTCCCGAAGAGGGCAAATGGGTGAAGGCTACGGAGATCAAAGACATCTCCGGTATGACGCACGGTATCGGCTGGTGTGCACCTCAACAGGGCGCATGCAAGCTGAGTCTGAATGTAAAGAACGGTGTTATCGAAGAGGCGCTCGTTGAGACCATCGGTTGCTCGGGTATGACGCACTCGGCTGCTATGGCCGCAGAGATCCTGCCGGGCAAGACGATCCTTGAGGCGCTCAACACCGACCTCGTTTGTGACGCTATCAACACCGCTATGCGCGAGTTGTTCCTGCAGATCGTTTACGGTCGTACGCAGAGTGCGTTCTCGGAGGGCGGTCTGACCATCGGTGCAGGTCTTGAGGACCTCGGTAAGGGACTCGTTAGCCAGTGCGGTACACTCTACTCGACCAAGGCTAAAGGCGTTCGTTACCTGCAGTTAACCGAAGGTTACATCACCAAGGAGTTCCTCGATGAGGACAATGAGGTTTGCGGATACGAGTACGTTCACATGGGCAAGTTCATGGACGCTGTGAAGAAGGGTGTTCCGGCAGACGAGGCTCTGAAGAGCGTTACCGGTACGTATGGCCGCACGACCAAAGAGCAAGGTGCAGTTAAATCGATTGATCCACGCAAAAACTAAGGAGGAGAGACTATGATTCGTGAAGTAAAATTTGAGTCGCAAGACCGCCGCGAGAAACAGATTCTCGCCGCTCTGAACGCTAACGGCATCGCTTCCATCGAGGAGGCTAACCAGATTTGCGAGCAATACGGCCTCGATCCTTATCTGACCTGCGAGGAGACCCAACGTATTTGTTTTGAGAACGCCAAATGGGCGTATGTAGTAGGTACGGCAATCGCGCTGAAGAAAGGCTGCAAGAACGCCGCTGACGCTGCCGAGGCTATCGGTATCGGTCTGCAGGCATTCTGTATCCCGGGTTCTGTAGCTGACGACCGCAAGGTAGGTATCGGTCACGGTAACCTGGCTGCTCGTCTGCTGCGCGAGGAGACCCAGTGCTTTGCTTTCCTGGCAGGCCACGAGTCCTTCGCTGCTGCTGAGGGCGCAATCAAGATCGCAGAGATGGCGAACAAGGTTCGTAAGAACCCGCTCCGCTGCATCCTGAACGGTCTGGGCAAAGACGCCGCTATGATCATCAGCCGTATTAACGGTTTCACCTATGTACAGACCGAGTTCGACTACTTTACCGGTGAGCTGAAAGAGGTTCGTCGTAAAGCGTATTCGAACGGTCCGCGTGCGAAGGTTAACTGCTATGGTGCAGACGATGTTCGCGAGGGCGTTGCTATCCTCTGGCACGAGAACGTTGATGTTTCGATCACCGGTAACTCGACCAACCCGACGCGCTTCCAGCACCCGGTAGCAGGTACGTACAAGAAAGAGCGTATCCTTGCTGGCAAACCGTACTTCAGCGTAGCTTCCGGTGGTGGTACAGGCCGTACCTTGCACCCGGATAACATGGCGGCAGGTCCCGCATCCTATGGTATGACGGATACGCTGGGTCGTATGCACAGCGACGCACAGTTCGCAGGTTCGAGTTCCGTTCCGGCACACGTAGAGATGATGGGCTTCCTCGGCATCGGTAACAACCCGATGGTAGGTTGTACTGTCGCTTGCGCAGTAAACGTGGCACTGGCGCTGAATAAGTAAAATAGGACAACCTAGGACGACCTAGGATAAAAATCAACAAAATTATGAAAAAATATCTTTTTATTGCTGTTCTGGCTGTAGCCAGTCTCGCAGCTTACGCACAGCCGCGCGCTGTCGGTGTCCGTTTGGGTTATGGTGCACAAGTCAGTTATGAGCACCAATTAGGTCAGAACATGGTTTCTCTGGAAGTCGGTGTTCCTGGTTTCGCACGTTTGGAGGCTGCTTGTACCTATGATTGGATTGATCCGTTTGGTGCAACTGTACCTTGGAACGAGAAGGGTGAGTGGCATTGGTACATGGGTGTCGGTGGTGCTTTCCAGACCTCTTGGGTGGCCGACGGTTCAGGTTTCGTTGGTGCAGCCGGTCGTTTCGGTATTGAGTACGACTTCTGGTTCCCGCTCCAACTGTCGCTGGATTTCCGTCCGACCCTCGGTGTAGCATTTGGCTATAACGGAGGCGGTGCAGCATTCGGTTATGATGTATATGCCAGCGGCTTGGGTCTGGGCGTTCGCTACAAATTTTAAATAGTAAGCTTTATTCATATAACATCTTATTGTACGAATAAAGAAGAGCTCGTCTTCGGGCGAGCTCTTCCTTTTACTTCTATGAAACGCATCTTTATCTTCGCAGTCTCTATACTGCTATCCTGTTCCCTTATGGCGGGCGAGAAAGTACTTCAGCGTTCCGCCAAACATGCTCCGAAATGGATAGGAGCCATGGAGGAAGGGTATTTCATTGCCTCTGCCGAAGCACCCACGTTAGATGAAGCGCAACAGAAGGCTCTTACGCGCGTACGCGAACAAATTATATATGCGGTCGCAACCCGCGTACAGTCATCCACCACCATCACCTTGCATACCGTAACCGACAACGGGGATGTGAAGGAGCACAAGGAGATGACGGGTGAACTGAGTGTTCGTGCGGCAGATATCCCCTATCTGGCAAACATATCCCCTTCGCGCGTGGAAGAGTACTATTGGCAGAAGATAAGACGCGATAACAAATCGGTTTACTACGCCTATCATGTGAAATACCCGCTGTCAAATAGCAGGTTGCGCGAGTTGATAGCGGACTATGAGAAACGGCAGCGCGCACTCAACGATACGCTTCAAGCGTTCGCTTCCACCGATTTTTCCACATTCACCGACCTTAACCAGATGATTGCGCAACACAGCCGTTTGAAACAGTTTGCCCAGAGCCTGCCGGAAGACGATCCGCGTCAGGAAATGTGCAAAGCCATACGCCAAGGCTACGAACGAATGGTAGCCCAGAACCTGCATGCAGAGCCCGTCTCTTCGGATCGGCAAGCTACCGTCGTGGCGCTCTTCTACGGCACCAAACGCCTCACATTTACCCTCCGGCCACGTACCAAAAGTAACTGTCTGACAGCTATTCAGACACAGACCCTAACCGATGCCACACGCATCAGTTATGACTATCAGAGCGGTTGTTACGACGATGAAGAGAACTATCTCGACGTGATCTACACCGTTTTAGGAAAGAAAATAAGCACCCGCTGCTATATAAAATAAAGCACATGAAAAACACCTTCCTTCTTATCAGTTGTCTTCTTTGGGGAAGCCTTCACGCGCAGCAGCTATCCGAGATAGCTCGTCCTGTTCCGGCAGCGCTATGCAGCGAAGCACCGATGCCGCAAGACTTGGCCAAGAAATATGCGCGTGCCGAGCAAGCACGGCAAAACAAGTTCGTTACGCCGCAGCGCGAGACGAATAGTACGATAGACAGCGACCTGTTGCTCAAACGCCGCACATACCTTACTGCCGGAAAAGAGGCGTTTACCCTTGCCTTCACGCCGGGCGAGCAATATACTTTCTGCGCGCCTGAGTACCGCATCATTAACTCCTCGCACGGTCGCGAACCCATCAAAAGCAAAGAAGGGAAGTTCAACCCCAAGAAAGATCGTCTTTCCTATGCCGTACTCAAAGACGGCAATGAGATAAGCATCATCAACCAGGACCATAAAGCGGTGGACATGAGTGATTTTCAGTTCACCACCAACAGCGAAGTAATTCGCATGGAGGGTAATAAAATATTCATGGAGATGCCGATCCTGGAATTAGCCAAAGGCATTCATCCGATGGTGCATAAAGTGAAATGCACCCATATGCCTTCCGGCGGTACGTTCACCTTCGATATCCTACTCAGTTGGCCGAAGAAGATGAATATGAGCGGCGAGCTCCACGCCTTTGCGTTATCGCCCCTGACGGACACGAAAGAAGAGTTGGGTCTCTTATGTGACTTAGATACGAAGACGCTGCGCGTCGTCAGCCTGCCACTGCTCATTGACGGAGACGGCATCAACGGCGTAGACGGAAGACGCGGTCACTCGGGCATCAGCGGTACGGACCGCAAGACCTACAAAGACAGCGACGGCAACACCCATGTCATCAACGGCACCTGTGGTACGGCCGGAAACGACGGTACCGATGCCACGGACGGTACCGACGGCGGACGATTCCTCTTCTGCATCAGTCCGGAAATGGTAGCGACCTATGGTTTGGATGGCTTAGTAGCGTTCGTCGATGCCGGCATAGGCGGTGTCGGTGGTAAAGGTGGTGCCGGGGGACGGCATGGGAACGGAAGCGGTTGCTCCGGCAAAGCACCGGACGGACGGAATGGACGGGACGGTAAGAACGGCCGACAAGGCGACTTCCTCTACGTGCTGACCGATGTTAACCCATTTTATCAACAAATCATCCCCTCTACCCTATGAAAAAGTATATCCTTGGTATGATCGCCGCAGCTATGTTAAGCGGAGCGGCCATGGCGCAAGAGGCGGAGAAGAAAGTGCTCAGTCAATACTATCGTAACGCGCTGACCAATATGATGGTCTATCACCCGGAAGACGAATTCGGGTATGATGTCTATCTCATCTTCAACGAACTGCCGCCGCAGGAGCGCTATGACAAACATGACATCAACCTGCGGGTGATCGATAACAGCAAGATAAGCGGTGTAGCCGGCAGTAAGAACGGCGGGCTGAACCGACAGACGTATGGCGCCAGCATGGTGCTCACCGATAAAGAGAAACAAGCGAATGCCGATGCCCTCTTGGACCTGCTCAACCGCGCCGAAGTAGGAAAACGCATGGTAGCGAAGTGGTTTAACCTAACCGGAACCACCCTGCAAGACGCGCATTTCGGCACACAAATCATTGAGGAGCGAAGTGGCTATAACGTATCCATGCAGGAAGCCGAGATGGCGCGTTATACCATCGAAGGAGCCGCTGCGTTGCAGGATGTCAGTACAGAACTGATGAGCCATTCCTTCGTGCTCGTCAGCGACATGACCTATATCACCGCCGAGGACCGCGGAAAAGCCGCCAAGACCACCATGCAAATCTTCGGAGCCGTGCTGGATGCCTTCGGCGGAGGTAACGCAGGGAAGCGGATGGCAGAAGACGTAGAAGACATCGCTGACAGCTTCACGGGCTTCAAAGTGTTTACCCATTCCTATCTCTTCCAACTCGTTTGGAACGAAGACATCGCCAACCATTTCTATCAGTATCACTATACCGATACGCCAAATCCGGAGAAGATACGCGCCTTCCTCGAGGATCAAGACTCGTATAAACTCATCTATCTCGGTACTGAGTCGGCGAAGTACGAGAAGACCAAACTTGTCAGCAAATATAACCGCGAGGACCTCTTGCAAATGATCACCGCGCGGTCCATCGATAACAACATCGCGAAACTGCAGAAGCGCTTCGAGGCCTTCCGCGTCAAGGCACCCGTCACGCAGGTCGAATATGACAAGAAAGGTCGGCCGACAGGCTATCGCGCGCAGATTGGCACCAAAGAGGGTGTGGAAGATAACATGAAGTTTGAAGTGCTTGAGTGCCGCATGGTACGCGGGAAGATAGAGTATCGCCGCGTAGCTGTCATCAAACCGGTGCGTAATAAGATCTGGGACAACCGCTTCAATGCGATGCTGGAGAACGACTCCGACGGCGATCAGTCCGGCACCCTCTTCCGCATCGATGCGGCCGACAAGGCCAAAGCAGGCAGTATCCTGCCGGGTATGGTGATCCGCCAGATAGACTAATAACGGAACATTTAGATACTACCATATGAAAAAGATTCTATTACTATTCGCTGCGCTGCTGAGTATCAGTGTCTCGGCGCAGACCAAAGAACAGAAACGTGTGGATAAGCAAACCACCCAGTGGCGTTATGAATTACAGGCGGCAGTAGGCCAGGCCGCAGAAGGCGCGTGCCTTGTGCGCGTGTGGACCTATTCCTCCAAGCCCACTATCGCTGAAGGCCAAGCCGGCAAGAATGCCGTGCACGGCATCTTGTTCAAGGGCTATCCCGCCAGTTCCGACGGAACCCGCATCAGCGGGCGCGAACCGATGATCAGCAATCCGGCGATCGAGGAAGAATACAGTGAGTACTTCGCCGAGTTCTTCAAATCCGGCGGTGCATACCAGCGCTACGTCTCCTATATCGGCAACGGCATCCCCGATGCCCAGATTAAGGTAGGTAAAGAGTACAAAGTAGGCATCACCGTCATCGTACTCATCGACCAACTGCGCAAACGCCTCGAAGAAGATGGTGTCATCCAGGCGCTGAAGGTAGAAGGTAAGTTACCGACCATCATGGTCGTTCCGAGCGCGATGTGGTGCAGTCAACACGGCTTTGTGCTCAAGTACGAGAACCAAGGTCAGGTAGAAACCCTGCCGGATTATGAGAAAGCAATGATGGGTAGCCCCGAGTTAGCCTCCACCATCAATGCCATCAATGCCCGTATGGCGAAACGCGGTTTCCCGCTTAAAGACCTCGATGCTGCGCTCAAGACGGTGAAGAACGAGAGCGCCGAAGAATCCCTCATGACTTCCTCCATGGGTGACGCTATAGCCGAGACACCTATCGATATCCTCCGCCGCACAGCGAAAGCGGATATATGGATAGAAGTCGAGTGGTACACCACTGCGCAGAAGGGCGGCAGCATGACCAGCCTCACCTTCTCCATGAACGCCTTGGACGCCTATACGGATATGTCGGTTGCCGGTGTTTCACCTACGACCAGCAAACCCGTTTATACCTCGTCGTTCCAACTGCCAATCATGATGGAGTCAGCTATTCAAAGCCAGTTTGACGGTTTCTGTAATAGCCTCGAGACCTATTTCAACAAAATCAACACCGACGGTCGCGCTATCAAACTGCGTGTGCTCACATGGGATAGCTTCGAAGAAGGTCTGATGGCTGAGTACGACGATGTGGAACTGAACGAGATCATCGAAGAATGGCTTGAGAAGAACACCGTCAAGGGTAAGTTCGGTGCTCCCGAGATCAGCCCGTCCGGCAATCGGATGACGGTAGAGAACGTACGTATCCCCGTGAAGAACGCCAAGGGGCGTGACCTCGACCCGCGCACCTGGGCACGCGGTTTGCAGAAAATGCTCCGCTCCGAATACGGCATCGAGAGCCAACTGTCCACCAAAGGGCTCGGACAAATCCAACTCATCCTCGGAGATAAATAAATCACAAATCAAAAATCAACAATCGATGAAATCGTTTACCAAAATATTTTGTGCAGCAGGGCTTGCACTCTGTTCCATCGCTTCTTGTTTAGCGATCACCCCCATCGTCACCGACCCGTCTATTCCTGCCGGTGCACACCAGTTATTAACCAATAAGATGCTGCAAATTGCATCGAAGAACGAGTGCCCGGTACTCAACGAAGAGGGCTATTCATTCACCTGCTCGGCCGATGTGCTTTCCAAAGAGATGACCGCTACTACGCCGGCTATGCACGCAATGACGCTCTCCGTCAATTTCTTCCTCATCGATGATATCACCGGAGATGTATTGGCTACCAATACTGTTGAAGTCAAAGGTGCAGGTAAGACACCGGAGAAGGCTATGATCAGCGCCCTGAAGACCATCAAACCCAATAACCCGGGCTTCAAACGTATGTTAGATAGAGCCGCTAAGAAACTTTGTCCCGA